>ERZ772799.808-NODE-808-length-11890-cov-3.184960_pt1 | contig 11890 bp, 11 predicted proteins | sample MGYA00511345_ERZ772799 | MGnify/ENA primary metagenome ERZ772799 (study PRJEB29015, sample SAMEA2738037) | human oral metagenome | biome: human oral; feature: human-associated habitat; material: saliva | place: China | collected 2238 ... | reverse complement strand
AAAGATATTGCTTATACTCTTCACCCTAGTGTATTTTATTCATCTGTAAATGATAAAGTTGTTCTCTATTACACTGCAAAGACCATGCTGTATACCTTTAATTCATTTTCAATGGTAATATTAAACTATTTTAGGAATGAAAAGACAATCCAATCGTTATTTGAATATTTAGAAAAAGAATATAAGTTTGATTTTGAAAATCAGGATTTGGCAGAGGGCGTAGAAAATTTTTTAAATGTTCTAATTGAGAATAGAATAATTATACAACTTGGGAAGGCTAGTGAATATCCTGGAACGCTTGAGAATGATGTGTCAGATGAATTTGCTGATTGTGAGAAATTATTTTCAGCCACAATAGAACTGACATACAGGTGCAATGAACATTGCAGGCATTGTTATGTATATGACGAGGGTGGGAAAGAGTTAACTACAGAACAGGTGAAAAAAGTGCTTGACGACTTACACCGTATGGGAGTGCTAGCAATACTGTTTACTGGTGGAGAGGTCTTTGCACGTACTGATATTTTTGAGATACTAGAATATGCTTATGAGAAACGATTTGCAGTAGATATTTTCACTAACGGGGCGCTTCTTGACGGAGATAAAATTCTTAGATTAAAGGCATTGTGGTTGAAGGGTATACACTTCAGCATCTATTCGCATATTCCGAAAAAGCATGATGTTATAACTCAGGTGCAAGGATCTTTTGAGAAGACTTTGGCGGCAATTAAAGCTTGTTCATTAATAGGGATTCCGACAAAAATTAAAGCCCCTATTTTTGCTGAAACGATTAGTGATGTTGATGGAATAATCTCATTAGCCAGAGAAGTCGGTGCGTCAATAAGCATTAGTAAAGATATTACACCCAAAAAAAACGGGGATACTTCACCATTAAATATGCGTGTTTTAAATAACCCCGAACATAATGATATCTCAGGTTCAATAGAAGATCAACTTGGGAATCTATATAAAGAACCTCATTGCGAAAAAAGTGCGCCTAGACGTATGTGCAGTGCTGGAGCAAAAATGGTAAGCATTAATCCATACGGAAAAGTATTTCCTTGTGGTTGTTTTCCGCTTTGTATTGGTGATATTACAAAACAAAGTATTGAGGAAATTTGGCACAACTCAAAGGAATTGAATGACTGGAGAAGGGAAAACTTGGCTTCGAATAGATTGGATTGTGTATCATGTTCTCACTTCAATTACTGTAGATTCTGCCCAGGAGAGGCGATGATGTACACAGGAACTTGCACATCAAAATATCAAGATGCATGTCATGTTGCTGAAGAAAAAGCCAAGTTGTTTTCCAAATAACACGGAAAGGAGGTGAATATTTATGACAGGTTTTGAACTACCTAAGTTGCTAGAAATGGACACATATGAAATGTCTAATGGCAGTAGCGGCCCAAACCTTGAGTGTGGTCCAGAAAATCCACCTAGTTGCGATGCAACAGCAGTGGGTAGCGGTTGGTGCTCTCATTAAATTTTGAATGACTATCGCAGTTGCGAGTTATAATAAAAAATGAGATTATGTAAATCGCTATATTCAAGTTTTACTAAATGAAAGGCTGTTCAGTTTCCTCTTAGCAGTGTTACTGAACGGCCCGGTTATTAGTTGCTTTGAAAAAAAAGGGCTGAATATTATATGAATCAAATAATATTCTAACTGATGTTGTATAGTAAATCAAAACAAATACAATTTATATCGCAAATATTCAAGCGAATATCGTTTTGTATATATAATGAAACACAGAATTATTTAGAACAGAGAGGAGGAAATTAACCAATTGCCGGAAAAATAAACAAAGAGAATCAAGCAATTATTTTAGCAAAAGTACTGTTGGTGAATAAAGACCTAAAAGAGTGGGGCATGCGATTTGAGGATAACCCGGAAAGAATACCGGTGGTGCTGTTTTCGATTATGTTCCCCACGGTATTGCAAAATCTTGCCGATGTGTATCCTGAATTTGTTCCTATTTACGAAGATTTTAATGAGAATTTGAAGGCTGAAGACTCTTTCCCTAGTGCGTTTGTGAGTGTGTTAGACGTAATTACGGATAGTGAGTGGGCTGCAAATTCACCTATAAATACTGACACGATGAAGAAAAGCCGATTGTAGAGGGCTTTCTTTCTTCGCTTGAAAATGGTGAAGAAATCACCGGTTTGCACGAGTTGGTTATCCTCTCTACAGCACTTTATGGGTACAACTATGAGGGCGATTTCTGTGATTTGATGACGCAGCATTATTTCCGCCTAAAATCCGAAGGGTTTGGAGAGAGTATAGAGGAGATAAAGGCTCAGCGTGTTCAGCGTGAGCGCGATTTAAGCGGTTGCACAGTATTAGCTACCGAATGCGGTCGAGTGGACAATGATATGGATACTGCGATCTATCCAGAAGGAAGTCTTAATTATTGGAATCAAAAGAATGGCTCACAAGTGCGGCTTCGGCTTTATATACTATAATGCTAGTTGTTTATAATTTCAAGGGGAAAGAAAAGACGAGAAAACTTGTAAAATGTGCAGTAAAGAAATGTGCTATAGCATCAAGAAATCTAATTACCGTTTGCTTGGGGACGTGCATGGTTTTGCTGTTCTTAACAGTGTATTTCCATGATAGTCTCGTAAAGCCAGAGATTAAAGCAACTTCCGAAGATACTGGGCGGTACGAACTATCGAAGCAGAAGGATGTTATTTTAGATTTTAAGGACGACAATTGGAAAAAGCTTGACACACAGAAGAAAATGAACGACCTTCAGGATATTGCTAACATTGAACGTGAACATTTGGGCATCCCATACGCCATCGAGGTTCAAACATCTTACATTGATCAAAGAACTATCGCAAACTATGATGATAGTGAGCATGTTGTTACGGTAGATCCCGACGATCTTAGAACGATGGGCGGCATGGAAACACTTGAAGTAATGCTCCATGAAATGTTTCATTCATGCCAGCATTCACAGATTGAGGCATGGAAAACGGTAGACGAGAAATACAAGGACTTATATATTTTCCAGTCAGCTAAACTGTATGAATATAAGTCAAAAAATTACATTACCGGAAAGCAAAGCGTAGAAGGGTATCTATCACAAGCATTGGAGCAGAATGCCTAGTCATATGCGCTTGCTAGAGTCGATAAATATAAGGAAATCATTGATGGCAAAGAAATCAATGGCAATGATAACAAGGGGAGCCAGTGATATCTGGTTTACAATCCGAGATGAAGAATAGCAATCTGGTAAATAGTCAAGAGAGATTTTGGAACCTATTGCTATGAAAAGGTGCATTTAATTGTACGCAAAAAAGAACTTTGAAAACACTTCAAAATTTGGAAAGGAAATTATGGAGCTATTTGTACTCTGTTTGCAGAGTAAAGCTGATTTTTGTCCAGCAAACTGTAAATCAGCCGAATCGTCTTACGAGACATGAGTGCGAGTGCTCGTTTGTGGTGATGAGTTTTCGATTCATCATATTTCTTACGATAGTAAGCAGCAAAAGAATCCTCATGACATCTGATGCTGTTTGTTGCTTCAATTAAATAGTATCTAAGATACTTGTTGCCGGCCTTTGACATGGATGTATCGTCGGCTTCATAGTCACCGGACTGATGGCGGTTCCAGTAGATACCGGCATACTTGGCAAGAGCATCTGCCGAATGAAAGGCATGTATATCGCCAATTTCAGATAGAATGCCGGAGGCAAAGACCGGACCAATACCGGGAATGGATTGCAGCACAGTAAACGCATCCGTACAGAGACCTTTCAGTGTTTTCTCAATCGCTTTATTGATGGATTTGATCTCCCGCTCGTATGTTTCGATGCAATTGAATGAGGAGGCAATCGAAATCGTAAGAGGTTCATAGAGAGTTTTATCCAAGCGATAGGAGTCACGGGCAGCTTTTTTGAGCAGTTTGCAAACTTCCTCAGGATTGGAATAACGGTTTTTGCTGTGGCTGCATACAAACTCAATCAATTCTTCGGAAGAAAGACTAATCAAATCTTCCAAGCTCAGCATTTCCGTAAGAATCGCCTCTGCGGTAGCCGTGTGATTGCTTGAAAATGGATGTTCTTCTTCTTTCAAAACGGCAAGCTCTGAGAACTTGAGAAAGATGTTGGATACCATATAGGATTTCTCTCTGGTAATGCATTCAACTAGGTGAAGACGATGGCGGGTCAGCCGTTGCAAAGCAAGGTACTGTGGACCCTTCCACGGTTCTGTGGTAATGCGACCGACTCTTGCAAAGTCTGCAATGATGTAAGCGTCAATAGGATCCGTTTTACCAAGACCGATAAAGGATTTTCTGTAGTTGCTTATCATCTTAGGATTAAGAGGATGAACATACACATTGTGAGGAATTAATTCTCCATCGGCAGACAGGAAATTCGATATATGAAGACCATAAAATGAAGTTGATTCTAATGCGACGATTGTAGTTTTGAAATCATACCTATGAATCAGATCTAGGAGCTTAGCTTTCAGTGTATTTGCACCGGTTTGGTTGTTTGCAATATTAATTTCCGGTAACACATTGGAATTGAAATCCATTGCAAGACAAACATTTGTCCTTGCACTAACGTCAATACCGACAAACAGAGTAGTAAGAACATTAATGTTCTTCATCCGAAATCACCTCCTTTCCGGGTAGGGATGGAGACATAAACAAAGGATTATCCTGAGCCTTGATGCTGACTGAAACCTCGCATAATTAGCATTCACTTTTGAGGGCATATTGCTGGAAAACCCTCCCCAAAAGATGAAACATCTGTGTAAGCAGATAATGACATCAAGGACAGGCGTAAGGCTATCTAAACAGTCACATAAAGTGCTGTAAGGAGATTATAGACGTACCATTTGTAAGATGTCTGCTAAAGATATTTTACCATCAGGATATCCAAAGTTGAACAAGTTATTGTATGACACTTTTTCATAAGAAAATGTGTCGGTAAAACATATTATACGAGGAGTGATAATGTGACTCAAAGAGTAGAATTAATATTAAAGGATGCAGATGCTAATCTGCGAAAGCAGTGTAATGAAAAAGCAAGAGAAATCTATGGAGATGATCTGCCAGAGGTAGTTGTCAAACGTTTAGAACATGAACTTACGGTGTTAGAATCGAAGGGCTATTCTAGCCGATTTCTAATAGCGGCAGATTTAGCTGATAATGCCAAAGAGTATGGGTTTCGTGTGAGAACCAGAGGAATGATTGGTTCTGCATTAGCTTCATTCCTTTGCGGAATTTCATCTGTTAATCCCCTTCCCGCACATTATTATTGTCCGGAGTGCCATCGTTTTGAACAATACGAAGAAGATGGATATCAAGTCATGGGGTATGATCTTCCTCATAAAGAATGTCCTAAGTGCGGTGCTGGTATTCGTACAGATGGAGCAAATGTACCATTCGAAGTGTTGGTGGGATTAGAAGAAAATAAAGAACCTGATATTATTTTAAATGTTGCATCAGAAATAAGGTCGATTCTTGCAGAACATCTTAAGGAGAAGTATGGCAAGGATTCCGTATTTCGTGCAGGAGTAAAAAGGCAACTTGAAGATGGAAGTATCAATCGAGGCATTCATCCAGGAGGAGTATTTATTACACCGACAGGATTTGATATCAATGAGATTACAGAACTTCGTGAAGAATTGTCCAATGACGATTTTAATATGAAAGTTACAGAAGAAGATTATTCTAAAGTCTGGAGAACCATGCCTAAATACGATCTTTTGATAATGCCAGAACTTGATATGTTGAAGTTGCTGGAAGAAAGAACCGGAGTACTGGCTGACAGCATTCAAATGAATGATAACAATGTGCTGGAGGTTTTCCTGGAAGACGGATTCAGCTTTTTACCCAGAAAAATTTTTGATGATGGACAAACCTTTGAAAAGCAAGCTATATCATTAGTCAAACCGAGGTGTTTTTCAGATTTAGCGAGACTGAGTGCTGCTATTCACGGAACAGGAGCGTGGACTAACAATGGCGATAGCCTATTGCGAGAAGGAAAAACTATTAGCGACATAATTACAAGCAGAGATGATATCATGCTATATCTAATGGAATTGGGTATGGACAAGCAGAATGCTTATGAAATTATGGATGCCGTGCGAAAAGGCAAAGGCATTACTGAAGAGATGAGAAATATCATGTGCAATGCCGGTGTACCGGATTGGTGTATTGATTCTTGTAATAAGATTCAATATCTCTTCCCAAAAGCACATGCTGTCGAGTACATGTTGATTTATTGGAAACTTGCTTATTACAGATTACACTTTCCAGAGGTGTATCTAAATTTGATAAATGAAGGAGTTGAGTTTAATGACGCAAAAGACATGTGATTTACATATACACTCAAATTATTCTGATGGCACATGTACACCATCAGAATTAATAAATATGGCAGAGGAGTTCGGATTGGGAGCGGTTGCTTTATGTGACCACAATACAGTAGATGGTCTGAATGATTTTCTTAATGCCGCAGTAGGCAAAAATGTGAAAGCCATTCCAGGTATAGAAGTAAGCACGAGCTATCAGGATAAGGAACTTCATATTTTAGCCTTGTTTGTTAAGGAAGAATATTATGACGAAATCCGAAATCTTATGGCGAGTCATGATGAGAAGAAAGAACAAAGCAATGTTGAAATGATTGAGCGCTTAGGGGAAGCTGGAATAAAGCTAGATTATGATGCCATAAAAGCCTCTACCCCAAAGGGACGAGTCAATCGAGCAAATGTAGCAGCGGCGATGCATAATGCTGGATATGTTAGCGACAAGCAGGAAGCTTTCGAGAAGTACCTGCATCCTAAATATGGGTTCTATGTAGAGCCAAAAAGAATAGATGCAATAGAGGCCATTAGATTTATTAAAAGAATAGGCGCTGTAACTGTCTGGGCGCATCCTTTTTTAGAGATGAATGAGAAGGAAGTAGGCGAGGTGCTTATGAATGCTGTGCCAGAGGGTCTTGATGGCATGGAAGTTTTGTATTCAGAGTATGATGAGAAAACAATCGGAGCTAGTAAGAAGTTGGCGGATTGTTACGACTTATTATATAGTGGTGGATCTGATTTTCACGGAAGTAACAAACCAGATATTATGATGGGCACTGGGAAAGGTAACCTAGCTATTCCTTATGAATACTATACGTTGTTAAGAAATCGAGCAGATTAAAATTTTATAAGCACTTGATTTAGTCATTAATTTGAATCCTGAAGGTGAGAAGATTTATCATCAGGATTCTTTTTTTATTCTAATATCCTCGGCCAATCAAACAGTTTCTGTACTTAGGAAGTTGAAGGGAGATAATCCATGAGACTTACCGAAATACAGAAAACAGAAATTAAAAGGCTTCGTAATGATGGCTGGGGATATATGCATATCGCAGAGATGACCGCTGTGCCGGTTGGAACTGTCAGGACATTCTGTAGAAGGAATGGTTTGACAGGACAGGCGGATAATAATTCCAATATACGTGGATGTCTGCAGTGCGGAAATCCGGTAACGCAGAATCCAGGAAGAAAAGAGAAGAAGTTTTGCTCTGATGTTTGCAGAACCAAGTGGTGGAATACCCATCACAGGCAGATAAATAAAAAGGCAATCTACGAGTTCACATGCTTACGTTGCAGGAAAGTCTTTACAGCCTACGGCAATAACCACAGAAGGTACTGTAGCCATGACTGCTACATTGCAGATAGGTTTGGAGGTGGTCAGGATGAAAACTGATCAGTTACTAAGCCATGGCAGACTTTGAAAAGGTGTATAGCAGAGTGAAAGAGTACGGAAAGTATCTGTTTGGTTATTACAACGAGATTAGAAACAGGCCGGTTTTGGATATTCCGGGAAGTTGCACAGAAGGACTTGTGAGCCATGTTCTTTCGTCGAGATTTAGTCGCAATCCTAAGGGGTGGAGTAAAAAAGGACTGGGTAGTCTTAGTAAAGCGAGAGTGTATGTGCTCAATGGAGGGGTATTATCATCAAAGGATTACAGAAGGAGTAAAGTTAGAAGATACTCGGAGTATTCGAAAGAAACAATTAAGAGCATCTGTGAAAAGAGATATGACTGGAGCGTTTTTGAAAACGAAAGAGCAATTATGAATGGTGCCACAGGCACACAGAATGCAATCAAACAAATTGGTAGGCTTGGGGCGGTAATCTGAGCTGTCAATCAAAAAGTCCGTAAAAACTTGACACCGTCGTTGTAAAATAAATTTCTTGCAACGATTCGGAATCAATGTTATACTTACTAAGTTAAGAAATGGAGCAACAGCTTCAATTTTAAGGATATACCCCCACTTAGCTATATGCTGACTCCGGCAGTAACTCAGTGTGGGTGAACTAAGTTAAAAGGAGATTTATAAAATGATTACAAAGGACAAAAAACAGGCTATTATGGCTGAATACGCGACTAAAGAAGGAGATACAGGTTCTCCTGAGGTACAGGTTGCTATTTTAACAGCGAGAATCAATGAACTTAATGAACACTTGAAAGAACATAAGCACGACCACCATTCAAGAAGAGGTCTTTTGAAAATGGTAGGTAGAAGAAGAAACCTTCTTAACTATGTTAAGGCTAAGGATATTGAAAGGTACAGAAGTCTTATTGCTCGTTTAGGATTGAGAAAATAGTATTGAATTTGGCGAGGTTACTAACCTCGCCTGTTTTTGTATTAATAAACAGGAAGGAGTTGTTTATTAGAAATGGCAAGATTTACAGATTACAGAACATTTAAAACAGCAATCGGAGGAAGACTGCTTCAGTTGGAAATCGGAAAGGTTTGTGAGCAGGCCAATGGACAGGTTATGGTTAGATACGGTGATTCCGTAGTTAATGTGACTGTTTGTGCATCAAAAGAACCTAAAGATGGAATTGATTTTTTTCCTTTGACATGTGATTTTGAAGAAAGAATGTATGCAGGTGGAAAAATTCCGGGAGGATTTATTAGAAGAGAAGGAAGGCCCAGTGAAAAGGCTATTTTGAGCTGCCGCCTTATGGACAGACCTTTAAGGCCGCTTTTTCCAAAGGGTTTTTACAATGATGTCAGTGTTGTGGCCACAGTTATGTCTGTTGACCCGGATTGTGAAACGGATATTATGGCACTTATCGGCTCATCCGTTGCAATTGCAACATCCGATATCCCATGGGAAGGTCCTACCGGTTCTGTCAGGGTAGGCAGAATTGACGGTAATTTCGTGATTAACCCGGACTTGGCACAGAGAGAGGTCTCTGATGTAAATTTGACTGTTGCCGGTACGGAAGAAGCTATTATGATGGTTGAAGCAGGAGCCGATGAAGTTCCGGAAGGTGTTATGCTTGATGCTATTTTCTATGCTCACGAAGAGATTAAGAAGATAGTAAGATTTATAAATGAAATCGTTGCGGAAGTTGGAAAACCAAAGATGGATATAAATCTTGTAAAGGCTCCGGAGGATTTGGAAGAGGCTGTTAGAGAGTTTGCAATGCCAAAGATGAGAGCTGCACTTCATACCGCAGATAAACTGGAAAGACTTGATAAAATTGATGCAGTAGAGGTGGAAACACAGGAGCGTTTCGCAGAGAGTTTTCCGGAAATGGAGAAGGATATTGCAAATCTCCTTTTTTCAATAACTAAAGAATGCATGCGAGCAATGATCCTTGATGAAGGAGTTCGTATCGATGATAGAAAACTGGATGAGATTAGATCTATCTGGTGCGAAACAGGACTTCTTCCAAGGGTTCACGGGACAGGACTGTTTAAGAGAGGTCAGACACAGGCACTGTCAGCAACAACTCTCGCTCCGTTGTCAGAGGCTCAGAGAATTGACGGATTAACAGAACAGACAGAGAAAAGATATATGCACCATTATAACTTCCCGGGATATTCTACAGGAGAACCAAGACCGCCAAGAAGCCCGGGACGCCGTGAGATTGGCCATGGCGCACTTGCAGAAAGAGCACTTCTTCCTGTAATTCCAAGTAAGGAAGAATTTCCTTATGCTATACGTGTAGTTTCAGATATCCTATCTTCAAATGGTTCTACCTCAATGGCATCGACTTGTGGTTCATGCCTTGCACTCATGGACGCGGGTGTTCCGATTAAAAGACCTGTTGCAGGAATTGCGATGGGACTTATTGAAAGAGTGGAAGAAGATGGAACGAGCAAAATGGCAATTCTCAGTGACATTCAGGGTATGGAAGACTTTATGGGCGACATGGACTTCAAGGTTACGGGAACAGAAGTCGGCGTAACTGCTATACAGATGGATATCAAGGTACATGGGCTTTCGAGAGAAATCATGGAGCAGGCACTTAGACAGGCTCGTGAAGGAAGAATGTATATCATGAAGCATATGCTTGAGGAAATTGCCCAGCCTCGTGAAGAATTGTCCAAGTGGGCACCTCGCTGCATTGCAATGAGAATCGATCCTGATAAGATTAGGATTGTAATAGGACCGGGAGGAAAGACTATCAATAAAATAGTTGAAGATACCGGTGTTAAAATTGATATTTCAGAAGAAGACTTGGGACTTGTAACTATTTATTCAAACAACATGGAAAGTGCCGAAATTGCGAAGGAACAAATTGAACTTTTGACAAAGGAAGTAGAAGTAGGTGAAACTTACGAGGGAACGGTAACGAGAATTATGACATTTGGAGCTTTCATAGAGGTACTTCCGGGCAAAGAAGGTCTGCTTCATATTTCAAAGATGGCAAAGGGCAGAGTAGAAAAAGTTGAAGATGCTATGAACATCGGAGACAAAGTTATGGTTAAAGTTGATGAAATTGACAGTCAGAATAGAATAAATTTGATAAGAACAGATCTTAAATAAGTAGTGGTTGTTTAACAAGTCATCCTCGGACTTGATTGACACAAATTAGCGTGTTAGAGAATTTTAAAATCCCCCGTATTTGGTTACGAGGGATTTTGATTTACGATGTAGTCAGCTCAGTACACAAAGCGTGGAGAGTGACTAATCAAGTTTAGTCTGTTTTTTTCTGTAAAGGTGTCTGCAAATATAAACAAATGGAGTATCTGCCAAACTTGTTATCAGGAATATAACAAATGATGATACAATGATATTCCAAATTGTGATATTGTCATAAGTTCCGTAAAAGGCAAAGACATTAAACAGCAGGGAATTCAGAAATTGGGATAGAATTGTGGATCCGTTATTTCTGACCCAGAGATATTTGTCATGATTTTCGAAGAGTTTATCGGTGAATGCCCACCATTTGTGGTATAACCATACATCGAAGAATTGAACAATCACATAAACTGCAAGTGAGGCAAACATCAACCTTGGTGTATTTGAGAAAATAGTTCTGATTGACGGCGTTGCAAAATCTCCTGAACTTGGCTGATAAAGCAGCCATGATGATGATATTACAATGAATGAAATTGAAGTGGCAATACCGATTTTCACTGCCTTTTTTGATTCTTTCTTTCCGTATAGTTCGCTTACTATATCTGTTACGAGAAATGTGGATGCAAATAGTATGTTGCCCAGGGTCATTTCCATTCCGAAGGCTTTTACCAGCATCAAGACTTCAATATTTGCGGCAATAGTTGCGATACTGGTCCACATAAACAGACCGTTTTTTCCGAAATACTGATGAAGTAAAATCAGGGCAGAGTATTCCACCAAAAGAGTAATAACCAATAAAATTTCGTTTGTCATTAAATTTTCCTCCTAGTTTTATTTATAGACAGGATGGTCTCGAACTGTCTTTGCAAGCTTATTATATCATAAATATAGGAGATAATGTATAACAGAATTGTTAAAATAAATCTACAATTTATTTTAATTTACGGAAATTTAAATAAAAAAGTATTGACATATCATCAAGACTTTAGTAGAGTAAATTCAGAGAGTTAAATAAGGATAACTAAATAGAGGTGCTTATGTTGAAACAA
>ERZ772799.806-NODE-806-length-11912-cov-19.953698_pt1 | contig 11912 bp, 11 predicted proteins | sample MGYA00511345_ERZ772799 | MGnify/ENA primary metagenome ERZ772799 (study PRJEB29015, sample SAMEA2738037) | human oral metagenome | biome: human oral; feature: human-associated habitat; material: saliva | place: China | collected 2238 ... | reverse complement strand
TTTTAATATGCCCAAAATGGCAGCTAGATTATTTACGAAAGGCATCAAGGATATAGGTGAAACCAACAATTAAAAATGCAAAGGCAACGACATAAACGACAAAGACACTTGTAGCTACTGGATTGAACAAAATCACTAGACCTAGTAAAAATGCAAGCAACGCTATCCACATGATATGGTTGCCAATAATAGGGAAAATCAATCCCAGACGATTGCCTTTAAAGAAAACTATAATGGCTTCTACAATTAACCAAATTCCTAAAATAGTTGGAATGACAACTGGCAGCGTCACAAAGCCATAGGCAACGAGGTAAAGAGCTAAGAGAAGATTAACAATCCCTTGGAAAAGATGAGCTGGTGAGCGAAGCTCTTTTGGTACAGAGAAATAGCCTAAAATAGCTGCTATAGAAGAAACCAGTAAACCAAATGCAATCCACCAGCTGTAAGCAACAAGATTAGCTACTGGGTTTGTAAATAGGAAAAGTCCTAAAAGGACAAAAACAACTCCTGCAAGGAATAGCAGTAAACGATTGGAAAATTTCATTTCAATACCCCTTATATAGTATATTTTGATTGTGAAACTATTTTACCTCTTTTTATAGAAAATATCAATAAAATAAATAAACAATTTGGAAGTTTCGGTCTGATTCATGAAAAGAAAATCAGTTTTTATTATTTTGAAAATAAAAAGAGAAGATAAAATTTGTCTTCTCTACATGAAAATATTGTATGGCATCAAAGCAAAAGTAACTGGCTTTACACTATTTGTTAAGATGTAATTTGATTCAAAAAGAAAAGATAGATTTAAAATGTGGGACAAATGATGGGGTAAATCAGTTATAGACAAGCAAAAAAGCCTTGGAACTCAAGGCTTTTTCCTGTTGATTTAGATGCCCCCTACAGTCGATTTAGAGTTAAAATAAGTAAAAATGAGTAACAAGAATATTGATAAATCAAGGTTTTGCCACTCTCTAAATCGTATGTAAAAATAAAAGGTAGAACAAAAGTAGAACATTTTTATCTTACTTCTTTGAGGATGAGTATCAAAGCATCTAAGACACGGGAGCGTTGTTCTGTTGGAAGAGTTTTTAATTCATCAACAAGTAGAGAAATTTTTGGGTCTTCTTCTTTTAATTGTATATCAAAGAATGTATCTAAATCTACTTCTAATGCTTCCATTACTTTCTCTAGTGTTTGAATCTTTAAGTTAGTTGAAAGATTTTCTAACTTGTAGATATAATTAGTACCTAAATCAGCCATCTCTTCTAGTTGTTCTTGAGTATATCCTCTTTCTAAGCGTAATAGACGGATTCTTTTAGAGATGTAATCTTGAAGATTGGTTTTGTTATTTGTCATTTAGCACCTCGCTAATTACATGATACATACAAACGATTACATTTTTTAGACTTTTAAGGGTTGTTTTTATAAAAAATAACTTCAAAAAGTCGTTTGTTATGATATAATGAAATTACAAAAAAATTAATGAGGACTAATATGAAAAAACAACTAATCGCAACCGCAGCAGTCGCAACTGCAAGTCTTGTCAGCACAATCGGTATGGCTCAAGCAGATACAGTAGAGATTCCATTGCCTACAACTGCTAAAACCGAACCAGCTTTGGTAGAGAAAGAAGCGCCTAAGAAAGTGGAAGTGAAAGTTCCTACAAAGGAAGATGTTGCTGAACTTGGTGCTACTGCTAAACAAACCCAAGAAGCATCAGACAAAGCAAAAGAAGTTTTGGATCAAGCCAATGAAAAATCTGATAAAGCAGAAAAGAAAGTCACAGACTTGAAACAAGCTCAAGCAGATGCTCAAAAGATTGCTGACAAAGCAACACCTGAAGCGATTCAAAACGCTGAGAAGAAAGTGGAAACTGCGAACGCAAACGTTCCTACCAAAGAACAAGCGGTATCTTCTGCGCAAGCTGAAAAAGACGATGCAGATCGTAATGTCGCTATTCAAGGTAAAACTGTTGGTACAAAACAAGCAGAAGTGACTCAAGCGCAAAATGGCGTTACTGATGCCAAAACTACCGTTAAAGATGCAGAGGATGCTTTGAATGGTGTTGGTCTTGCAGATGCTAAAACCAAACAAGCAGATGCAATCAAAGAAGAGAGCGAAAGTAAACAAGCTCAAGCAGATGCCCAAAAGGCTCTTGATGAAGCTAAAGCACAAAACCAAGACCATGCTGCTCAACTAAAACAAGCAGAGCAAGCAGTTAAAACTGCTCAAGCAAACCTTGAAAGCAAATCTCAAGAAAAAGCAACTGCCAAAACAAATGCAGATGTAGCAAACACGGCTTATAACCAAGCGGTATCCACTCTCAATGAACTTCAAAAGGATACTAAAGCAACCATCACTCTTGCCCCAGACTTCATCAAGGCTGTGAAAGAGAAAATGGTTTTCCGTGAACAGCTTCGTACAGATGAAACTTTGAGTGAGGACTACATTTCTAATAAGGGGCGTGAACTCTACAACAAAATCGTAGACTCCCAACTCCAAAACCGCACCCTCAATAAGTACACACCATCAGCCAAAGACCAAGCAGATGAAACTCGCTATGACATTAACAATCTTCCTAAAGAAGTCACAGACGAACTTAATTATTTCGTAGCTGACCTCATCAACCAAATGCGTCGTCAACTTGGACTTCCAGACGTTGTTCTTTCAAAATCAAGTCTTGAGTTTGCCAATAAAATCGCTAAAGAGTATGTCAAAGCAAACTTCTCTAAAGCAATGAAAGATGAATACCGTGCTAAAGGTGGTGCAGGTCATTACGCTAAAGGTATTTACAAGGTTGCTAAAGAGTACGGTTTGAATAGCACCTACACAGAAGAAGAAAACCAAGAGAACGCTGAAAAGGGATTGCAACCTTACGAAAATGCAGTTACAACTTATGTTTACCATGACTTTGATGATGCAGATGGTGTGTTCCGTAAAACTATTGGAGAAATGAAAGAGAAATTGTACGATGACCTTATCGAACTAATTTCTCACAAGAACGACTACCTCCACACTCAGGGTATCCTCCAATTCGACTACGCAAATGAAACAGTTTACTTTGGAGGTGTAGCGCAAAGTAAGACAGACGAGTTTTATACAACCCACTTCCTCACAAGCATCCGTACCACTAACGTAGACGGCTCAAAATGGGATAAAACACCTATTGTGAACCCACTTTCAAACACAAACAAAGAAGCTGAAATTACGAAAGCTCGTCAAACTCTTGCTGATGCTATGGTAGCTCGTAAAGACGCTCAAGCTCAACTTGAAGCAACAAGCAAAGCGGTATCAGATGCCCAAACTACTCTTCAAAAAGCTCAAGCTACCTTGTCTGCCTTGAACAATGGAGAAAACCCACTTGCAAACGCACAAAAGGCTTTTGATGAAGCCAAAGCTCGTCATGATAAGGCAGTTGTGACACTTGCTAATGCTAATGCTCTTGTCAATAACTTGACTGCTTCAAAAGCTACAAAAGAGGAAACTCTTAAACAAGCACAAGCAAAACTTAAAGATGCTGAGAAAGCTCTCAACCTTGCACAAGAAACGCTTAAAGCAGAAGAAACTAAGATGGCAAATCTTGAAGCAATCGCTTCAAATAAAGCCCAAGCGGTATCTACTGCTAAGAAAGCTCTTCAAGACGCCAAAGACCAAGTTAAACAAGCAGAAAAAGAACTTGCAGACCTTAAAGGTGCGAAAGCTCGTTTGACTGAGTTGAAAGCAGAACTTGAAACAGCCGAAGCAGAGCTTAAAGAAGTTTATAAGGCACAAAACAAAGCCAAAGTAGACTACGAAGTTAAGAGCCTTGCAGCAGACCAAGCGAAAACTGCTTACGAAACTGCCAATGCCAAATTTGAAGAAGCAGAAACAAAACGCTTGGTAGCTCTTGCAGATGCCAAACGTAAAGAGCTTGAAAAAGCAGGTTACAAACCAGTTCCAGTTGTGGATGGTAAAGGGAATGTGGTTGATTACAAAGCGGAAAAAGTAATCGTAGGCACTACAGGCGATAAAACATATCAAGCGCCTGTACAAGCTATAAATGCAAAAGCAGAGCCTAAGAAACAACTTCCAAATACTGGAACGAAAGAATCGAATCTCCTAGCAGTACTTGGGGCAAGTCTTGGACTACTAGCTTTGGTAGGAAAACGAAAATATAGATAGCAAGAAAGAGGGGTTCCCCCTCTTTTTAATAAATGAAAGGATCTATGATATGAGAACTCCTAAAAAATACTCAGATTTACTTAAACGAAAAGAACTCACTAATACTATTATTGTAGAATGTATATACTCTGTAAATAAGCGAGCTAAAAACTATCGTGACAAGATAAAAGAATATAAAAACGCAAGATATTATTTACATCAGCAAAATAACATTGAAAATGCTGAAGAAAATATGGAAAAATACTATGATATGAAAGAAAAACTATTGAGTAAATATAAACCAACAATGATTCATAAGCAATTTATAGGAGAGAAAAAACAACGAGTCTATAGTTATGAAAAAAATTATGAAAAGCTATATAACGAAAAAAGAAATGCTATAGTTTGGGAAAATAGTTACTATGACTATGGCACGAACAAGGAAATTGAATTTTTTGATTATAGTTTAGGTAGGAAAGAATATCTTTATTTTTTGTACTATGAAATAGCTGAATATAGTTTTCATTCTCCAATTGATGAAAAAAGAGCAAAAAATTCTCAATTAGAAATCAAAGAGATAGATGAAGACTTTCAAACTCGTGGAGCAGATATTGTAGATTTACTTTCAAAACAATTTGTACAAAAAGTAATAGATTTGTTGGAAAGTGGAGAGTATACATTGCTGGGCTAAGAAAAAGTTATTCATCAAACATGTATAGTGATAAATTAAAAGAGAGCGGTTGGCTCTCTTTTTTGATTAATTTAGTAGAAAATGACGCTTAGTATTATATTGATAAACTAAGTTTTTTATTTTCCATAATTATTTTTAACTTTTAGTAGCTTCTATCTCTTCTATGTATTCTGTATAATCAATAAATTCTCTGAAGTTCATATATTTACTAAATTCAGCATATTTCATAAGTTCTACATCATCGTTTTCTTCTCTATCTTCTTCAATTTCGATAATAGTAAGTAAGTGATCTTTCAAATTAATAAGTAATTCGTGGGGTAAAGGTGATTTAATTTTTATCTGCAGTGTATCATTAATCTGATGAATTACATTAGAAGTTAAAAACTTCTTATTTCTTATCTCTTTAGGTAATTTGTTTCTTTGTTTAGGTTCTAGTTCAATTTTGAGATATTTTTTAAGGTTAAAAACCAGACTAATTGCTTCAGATAGGCTAAAAAGAGAATATTCAGGGAGAATATTTAAAAACTTATAGATTGTATCTAGTGAATTTTCTTTATTAAAAGATGTATTGTTAAGCTCTTTACTAGCATCAACATTTTTAAAAGTTTTAATTAATTCATCAAATAGGTAAGTCCATGATTTAGTATCTAAGTCCATTTCAATTCGATCAATCTTATCAATAAATATTATGTCATGTAGTGTTAGCTTTTTTCCAGGTAATTCAGAAGAATGTTGAGTAATAGAAGTGGCTATTATTTTCAAATTCTGTGGTTCTAATTCTTTGAAAAATGATTTTAGTAAATCTAGTGTATCACTTCTTTCTGTAGCCTGAAAGTTTCTTTCTATTATATCACGACATGTTTTATAGTTCAAAAATTCATTGAACAGTTTGAAAGACGCTGGCAGGTTGCGTATATGTTTTATGTAAACTTCTTTTGTTTTTCTCGTTCTAACTCCATTTTGGAAATTTTTAGAACGTTGAATCCAGTTATATAACGTTTTTTCAGAATTCGGAGCATCTCCTTTAAAATATTCATCAAGAAATGCTTTATCCGTCAGATTTTTATTGTCTTCTCTCAGTATTCTGACTATAGTATAGAAAATATTGTCGTTGCTAATAAATTTAGAAAATAATTCGTTGTTTTCTAAATTACGGTAGTCACTTTTTTTTATCATCTTATTGACGAAGTGATTAAGCAAAATTCTATTACGTTCATTACTTCTATATAGTAAAAATTCATTAAAATTATTTTCTTTGGAAATCATGACCGATGCTCCTTGTTTATTATTTTGATTATTATAGCATAACCTGAATTGAATGCAATGTAAAATAAGAGAAGTATTTTTATATAAATAAATTTTTATTTTACTGAATTACGTTTTTGTTTTGGGTTAAAATAAGCTAACAAAATACATTTAGTGTTTTATAAATTCTATAGAAAGGATGTGGTTAATATGAAGTAGAAGAGCTATATAATTTCACTAATACATGCTTCTATATAATAGAATGTTTTGATTATAACATAACCTGAATTGAATGCAATGTAAAATAAGAGAAGTATTTTTATATAAATAAATTTTTATTTTACTGAATTACGTTTTTGTTTTGGGTTAAAATAAGCTAACAAAATACATTTGGTGTTTTATAAATTCTATAGCAAGGATGTGGTTGATATGAAGTAGAAGAGCTATATAATAGAATGTTTTGATTATAACATAACCTGAATTGGATTCAATGTAAAATAAGAGAAGTATTTTTATATAAATAAATTTTTATTTTACCGAATCACGTTCTTGTTTTGAGTTAAAATAAGCTAACAAAATACATTTGGTGTTTTACAAAATCTATAGTAAAGAGGATGTGGTTGATATGAAGTAGAAGAGATATATAATTTCACTAATACATACTTCTATATATAATAGGAAGATTTGAATTATAACATAACCTGAATTGGATGCAATGTAAAATAAGAGAAGTATTTTTATATAAATAAATTTTTATTTTACCGAATCACGTTCTTGTTTTGAGTTAAAATAAGCTAACAAAATACATTTAGTGTTTTATAAATTCTATAGAAAGGATGTGGTTAATATGAAGTAGAAGAGCTATATAATTTCACTAATACATGCTTCTATATAATAGAATGTTTTGATTATAACATAACCTGAATTGAATGCAATGTAAAATAAGAGAAGTATTTTTATATAAATAAATTTTTATTTTACTGAATTACGTTTTTGTTTTGGGTTAAAATAAGCTAACAAAATACATTTAGTGTTTTATAAATTCTATAGAAAGGATGTGGTTAATATGAAGTAGAAGAGGTATGTAATTTCGCTATTTTCACTACTATGTGATTCTCTACATATATTAGTAGAAATGTTAATGAATAGAGATAGAAATGAGTGTTAAGAATGGAGTTTTTAACATTACAAACAGTTGGCATGTTATTAGGCGTCTCAGACACTAAGGATTACAATTCAGGTAGTATTATTGGTGCGACTTTGCAAGTTGGTAGTCGTACAGAAAGTGGAAGGTTTGCAACACATTCAATTAAAGTTATGAATGTAAATGCTAGCGACTTTATGAAGTATCTGGATAGTGTAGTTACGTTAACACTTTCAAATGCTACAATTAGCGCGTACACGTCAGGTAATAGTGCTTCTCTATCAATTAAAGCTGACTCTGTAAAAGTTTCTACAGCTAGCTGAGGTGCTTAATATGTTTAAAAATAAGTACAGAGTAGCAGTTGATTATTTCAAAAAACGTACAGAGTTAGAGAAGGTTTTACTAATTCTTGTGTCATTAGCTTTGTTTGTTGCATTTATTTATGCTTTACCAGCTATTTTGGATCTTTTATTTAAAATGGTTGTCTTACTGCTTATAGCGTTACCGTTTGCTGTGTGGTTTGGTTTGAATACAAAACCAGAAGAAGTTTACTATGATAATAGCAAACTCTCTCTGTGTTTCAAGCAAATTGTAAGTAGACTGGATTCAGACTCTAAAAATCGTTACCTTCTTCAAAGCTGGAAAGTGGTTCGAGCGAACAAGAAAAAAACCGCAAGACTTATTGAATTAGTGTGCGTGACAGATTCAAATATAGAAGATTTCAATGCTAATGAAGCTGAAGTTCAAATAAGTATTTATTTGTCAGGGTTTCTTGAAAATCATGGTATGACTTCGACAAATGCTGAAAGCTTTTCGTGTCAATCAGTAGCAGTAGCTGAGTATAATAACGTGAACTATCTATTTATACGTTTTTTGATTGCTGTTAATGAGAATGAAGCTAGTTCTTTCAAGAAAGAACTAGATGTATATAAAGCTGAGCAAGAGACAATTGAGAAGGTAGAAGATAGTGATTTCAGTAATTAATGCTGTACTAGATGCTGAGTTATTGAGTCGAGGAATTTATTTTCCTCGCTTAATAGATCTAAAAAAACCACATTTAGCAATTTTTGGTTCGAGTGGAAGCGGTAAGACATATGCAAGTCAGTTACTACTTGCAAAAGCAGTTTTGAGCTCTGCAAAATTAGTTGTCGCAGATTTCAAAGGAGATTTAGAGTTTTCATTTCTTGAGAATCAGGAGAATTTTTATAGATTTGAAAGAGTAGGATTGTTCTTTGATTTTGTATCTGATACTTTGCTGAAAAACAGGCAATCTGGACAAGACGAAAGTAGAAGTCTAATCATATGTTTTATTGATGAGATGAGTGCGTATTTTACGATGCTAGAAAAGAAGGAACGTGATACTAGGATTAGACAACTTTCAAGAATTTTGATGCTTGGTAGGTCTTTTAATATTCATGTTTGGATTAGTCAGCAAAGACCGGATGCCGAATACTTTGGTAAGTCAAGAGAAAATATACATAATATTCTACTTCTGGGGTCGTTCAGTAAAGAAGTATTAAATATGTTACTAAGTGATGATAAAGATGTAGTCAATCGTAGACAGAGTCGTGGTAAAGGTTATTTAATCAGTTCTGGAGAAGTAACTAAAGAAATAGTTGTTCCGGTTTATAATATAGCTAAAGTTCAGAGCAAGATTTTAGAGGGTATGTATAAGAGTAGTGAGGCAGTTGACTCTGCGTAGCCTGTGGCGAAGCAGAATGTCTTACTGTCTCGCTCGGCTCTGCCGAGCAGTAGGGGGATATGTAATGACCCCCGTTCCGTAATTAAAGTTCAGAAAGAGGATTTACAATATGAGTAAATTTAATATTGCAGAAGTTTTAAAAGAACAGGGTTCAGCTAGCAATAAGGGAGAGAAAAATCCTGTTGTGATTGCTTCTATTGATGAAGTGACATTTGTGATAAAACCAACAGAAGACACAATTGGTGATTATCCTTTACACTGGTATCAGATTGCATCTGAATTAGTTGGTACAGTAATTGATAAGTTGTCACTGGACAGTTTATTTGGAGAGGTAATAAATGTAACTACACCACCTGCAGGTTATACAAATGCAGTTAGTTTCAAAAACTTACCACACTATTTTTCAATTGCATTTCATGAGACAAATTTTGTGATGGGTATAGTTCTGAAATTTTCTGCAGGAGCATTAGCACACTATCGCGATGCTTTCAAAGAGTATTTTGGGGAAAGTATTGATGTTCATGGGATGTCTAAACTACTTGATGAACCTTACTGGGAATTAAGAATAAGTCGGATTGACTTAGCGATTGATTACTTCAATTTTGATATGAGTGTTGATGAGTTATACAGAAACATTAAAGGCAGTAGCGTTATTTTAAAAAATCATAGAGGAATAAAAAACACTTCTAAGATTGTTGCTACTGAAGTTGATAATGTAGTTAATACAATCTATTTTGGTTCAAAAAAGAAAAATAGTAATGCATTATTGAGAGTTTATAACAAAAAACAAGAGCAACTTGATAAGCATGGAAGGTTTTTGCATTTACTGACTCTTTGCAATTCGTGGATTAGGTTTGAGGCAAGTTATAGAGGCAACTTTTCTAACCAGATTTTGAAGCAGCTATTGACTGTGAATAATGAAGAGGAGTTAGGAGAATTAGTCGCAAATAAAATGATTGACAAGTATTCATTTTATGATGCTGAGACAAATGAACCGATCGAGTTTACTAAGTATCTTGAGCATACACAATCCTTATACGCAGGGCTGGAGTCGCTATCTAGTAGAAATAATGACTTAATGTCTACAATCTCTCACATGATGAAAGGAAGTGGTTTTTTTCCACTTCTAAAAAAAGTTGAGAGGATTTGGGGGATTGAATCAAGAAATAAATTCATTATTCGCTTGATACAAGAATATGAACGACACTATAATCCTAATCAGGATGTAGATTTGTGGTTAAAAAAATTTGCTACAGAACTGTCAAAAATACCATTTGATAGTTTTCTAGAGGATTCTTTGTCAGTGTATTATAAAAATACGAAGGTGAAAAAAAGGAAAAATCGCTTTGAGGTAGTGGAGAAATAAGATGGATAAATTGGTTGTTGATTTAAAAGGTGTAGTTATACAGCTTCCTGATTCTCATGTTATCGTTAATCGTGATGAATATGATGATTTGAAGAGCAATGCGGATAAAGGTAAATATATGACTTTGAAACAATTGCTTGCGTTATTATCAGTTTCAAGGCCATGGTTACTTGATAATGTATTGTATAACTCAAAAATTCGGAAAGAAATTGATGTTAAATTAAATCCAAATGGTTTTGTCAAATATCCTGAGAACCAAGGTGGACGCTACTTCTTTTTGGCTAGTAAAACAAAGCAATGGTTTGAAGAAAACTTTAGAGAAATTATGGTATAATAGCCTTGGCAAAACCTTGGTTATCTAATGAAAGAGGTAACTAATGGCAACTTTTAGACAACGTACAAAAGGTGGAACATGGGATTACAGAATTGTAGATAGTGATAAAAAGCTGGTTGCATCTAAAGGTGGCTTCAGAACGAAGAAGGAAGCAGAAAAAGAAGCTTTAGCTATTGAATTAAAGTTGATGTCAGGTGCAAAAATTAATTCGCAAGCTAGTTTATATGAGTTATGGGAAGAGTGGTTTGATGTTGTTGTAAGACCACTTGGAAAAAGTGAATCAACGCTTTTTAAGCATAAGAAGCGAGGAGACTTAATAAAGGAACTTTTTCAGGATAGACAAGCAACTTCTATCCGATTTAGTCAATATCAACGAGCTTTGAACTCGTATGCTGAGAGGGTTACAAAAGATACTGTAGCACGACTAAACTCAGAAATCCGAAAAGTCATTCAGTTTGCTCAACGTGACCAATTAGATATAGTTGATTTTACTGATGGTGCGATTATTTCAGGGATGAAGAAAAGCAAGACAACAGACGAAAAATATATTGACAATATTGAAGACTATTATAAGATTTTAGTTCATTTAAAAAGTCATCTTAATTACAGTAAATCTGTGATTCCTTATCTTTTGTTTGTTTCCTTTAAAACAGGGATGCGTTTCGGAGAGATTTTAGGTTTAACTTGGGATTGCATTGATTTTGAAAATCAAGTCATCCACACTTATAGGCGCTACTATAATTATAAATGGAGACCACCCAAAACGGATACATCTGTTCGAGATGTGCCTATAGATGAAGAAACATCTGAGGTTTTGAAGTTATTAAAGAAAGAACAAAAGCTTGTATATAAGAATCAAGGTATTAAGGAAAAAGAAAATTTCCTTTTCTATGATGTTGTGTATGGAGTTCCTAGTAATAATGCAGTAAATCAAAGTTTACAATCGCTACTAAAAAAACTAGACATTTCTCCATATAATTTAACAGCTACGGGTATTAGACATACTTATGCTAGTATGTTACTTGCCAAAGGAATTGATATATGGGTTGTTGCTCATGTAATGGGTCACAAAAATATAAAACAGGTAACAGAAACATATGGTCATCTTTTGAAAGAGAAGAAAGAGAAAGAACATCAGATTATTCGAAATCTTTTAAGTGAGTATCCGTTGGTAGAACAAAAGTAGAACAGATACGAAAAAAAGCCTTTAGAATAAGGCTTTTAGGCACTAAATTATGCCCCCTACAGGGATCGAACCTGTGACCCACGGATTAAGAGTCCGCTGCTCTG
>ERZ772799.804-NODE-804-length-11915-cov-4.362563_pt1 | contig 11915 bp, 11 predicted proteins | sample MGYA00511345_ERZ772799 | MGnify/ENA primary metagenome ERZ772799 (study PRJEB29015, sample SAMEA2738037) | human oral metagenome | biome: human oral; feature: human-associated habitat; material: saliva | place: China | collected 2238 ... | reverse complement strand
TTTGCGCTTCCTGCCCACAGGATATTCACAAGTGACTTCCCACTTATAGCTGGGCTTTGGGCGCAGTCGAGGGGAAGGCATCCACATCTCGGGGAATTGCTTTCCCTTTTCTCGCATCCTTCGGTATGTGTATTAGGGTGGGATAATCTCGTGAGTTATCTACACCCCGAGGGAAAGGGGGAGAGGGGAGTAAGGTCGTCGCTGGAGGGGTGGGGATGAGTCTCCTATTTATCCCACGCTTACCCACTTGTTTTCCCCAGCTCACAGAGGGGGTGGAGTAGGGTGCTTATCGTGCTTCGTGGAGGTAGCTCAGGATAGCTCTTGCAGCGCGTGGGGCGCTGGGCTCCGTACCCATCAGCTCCTGCAGCTGGGCGAATGCCTGTAGCTGGTCCGTGCGGCGGTGATCCTCCTCGGGGATGAGGTGGGAGAGGATCGAGAGGATCTGTACGGAGTGGGCGCGGTCAGCGAGGAGTTCGGGGACGGCAGGGCGATCCAAGATGAGGTTGACCAGCGAGAAGTAAGGCACACGGAAGAGGCGCTCGAAGACGAGGCGAGCGATACGCTTACCGCCCATACGATAGCAGACGACCATAGGGATGCCCCATAAGCCTGCCTCCAGCGTCGCTGTACCCGAGGTGACGAGGGCAGCGTGGGCACGGCGCATGAGTCCGTAGGTATCTCCGAAGAGGATGGGGGTATCGCCGTACTTACCGAGGTGGGGAGCGTAGTCTGTAGCGGTAAGACCTGGAGCACCAGCGATGACGACACGCCAGCCCAGATTAGAATAAGCAGCGGTAGCTGCGAGCATCTCGGGGAGGTTGTCCCGCAGCTCAGACTGACGGCTCCCCGGTACGAGGAGGAGCATCTGCTCACGCTCTACGGGCTCGGGATGCTCAGCGAGGTAGGTGAGCTTAGCATCTACACAAGGGTTGCCTATATACGCTGTGCGAAGGCCTCTGTCGCTGAAGTAGCTGGTCTCAAAGGGCAGGATACTCAGCCCGAGGTCTACATAGCGGCGGAGCTGGCGTATGCGCCCTGCTCTCCACGCCCAGAGCTTGGGGAGGATGTAGTAGATGACGGGACAGCGTAGCTCCTTCTTGGCGTAGGGGAGGATAAAGCGGAAGTTGAAGTCTGCGTAGTCCACAGGGATGACCACATCGGGGGCGAAGTCACGCATGGCAGACTGTATCTGCCGGCCGATGCGGGTGAGCTTCCCGAGGTTCTTGACGACGCTGACGATGCCCATGAAGGCGACCTCACGGTAGTGGACGATGGGGGCGACGCCTGCTGCGGCCTCCATCTTGTCTCCACCCATAAAAGCAAACGAAGCCTCTGGATCCTCAGCCCGCAGCGCCCGTATGAGCGCCGAGGCGTGGAGGTCGCCAGAGGCTTCGCCTGCGACTAAGAAGTAGCGCATAGTGCTATGCTGAGCGTTGGGCCAGGGCTTCGAGTTCCCCGAGCCACTGATAGTTCGTGCAGTCGAGCTGGAGGGGCGTGAGCGTCGCCCAGCTATCCTTGAGGTAGTGCCAGTCAGCTTGCTTGGTATCCTCGGCGGGATCTTGGCGACCCGTGAGCCAGTGGATACGCTTACCCTTGCCGTCCTCTGAGTGGACGAACTCCTCGACGAAGCGCCCTACAGTCATGGGGCATACCTTCAGACCCTTGGGCTTTGTCTTGGGGACGTTCAGCGAGAGCATCGTCTGCCAGGGTAGGGGCTTCTCAAGCATCATCTTCACGACACGCAGCGTGTAGTCGATGCTGTCGGAGAAGTCGGGGTGCCAAGCGGTGTCATCGAGCGACACGGCCAGCGAAGGGATGCCGTAGATACAGCCTTCGCGGGCAGCACCGAGCGTGCCGGAGTAGCTCACGCAGATGCCCTCGTTGCTCCCGTGGTTGATGCCCGAGATGATGAGGTCGGGGCGATGGTCTACGAAGAGGGTGTTCAGTGCGAGCTTGACGCAGTCCACAGGCGTACCCTCGCAGCTATATACAGCGAGGTTGCCTTCGGTGGTGCGGTGCTTGAGGCGCAGAGGTTGGGTCGTGGTGATAGCGCCAGAGAAGCCCGAGCGGGGCCCATCTGGAGCGACGATAGTCACCTGACCGAAGGCGAGCATCGCCTGAGCGAGCTCTTGGATACCTGCGGCGCGGAAGCCGTCGTCATTGCTGAGGAGTATATGCATCTATAGGGTATAGGATCCTTACTTCGTGGAGGGCTTGATGACGCTCCCGAGGCGGACACGGTAATATAGTGAGGTATAGCTCTCGGTACGCTCCACCATATTGTTGGTATTGAGGTACCAGGGCACTACGATAGAGGCTTCCGCTCCCTGATGGAGGTTCTGCACAGCAATCTGCAGGCCTACGGGGAGGCTGGCGACGGTCTCCTGCTGGACGGAGTTGAGGTCAAGGGTCTGGCGCACACGCATGGCCTTGAGGTTGTCCTTGATCCAGTCGCTCGTCGAGTAGGCGTCACGGAAGAGCGTGACGGCATCGGTATAGTCCACCCCGACAGACGCATCGCCTGCCTTGGTGACCTTCATATAGATAAAGCCACTACCCGTGATACCGGGTACGGTGACGCGCTGGAAGTCCGTGCTGTCGGCGAAGGCGCGGAAGGCCTGCTCATTCGTGGCACGGCGCTCCTTGGCGACGTCGATAGTGCTGTTGCAGCTCGTGAGGCTGAGGAGCGTGAGCAGGGCGAGGCCTGTGGTGATCTTGCTTATCATCATTGTCTCTTAGATGAAGTGGTGGGCACCTCTCTTGGGTGGGGGTTAGATCTTGCGCAGCAGGCTCTTCAACGAAGTAGCCTCGTAGAGTACGCGGGAGAGCTCGCTGATAGCGACGCGCTCCTGCTGCATCGTGTCGCGGTGACGCAGGGTGACGGTACCATCCTCCATCGTCTGGTGGTCGATGGTGACGCAGTAGGGTGTACCGATAGCGTCCTGACGTCGGTAGCGCTTACCGATAGAGTCCTTCTCATCGAGCTGGCAGTTGAAGTCAAACTTCAGCTCGTCGTAGATCTCCTGTGCCTTAGCATCGAGGCCGTCCTTACGCACCAGAGGTAGGATAGCGAGCTTGACAGGAGCGAGAGCTGCGGGCAGGCGAAGGACTGTGCGCTTCTCACCCCCCTCGAGGGCTTCCTCTTCGTAGGAGCCACAGATGAGGCTGAGGAACATACGGTCGACACCGATAGAGGTCTCGATGACGTAGGGCACATAGCTCTCACCCAGCTCGGGATCGAAGTACTGCATCTTCTTACCACTGAACTCCTCGTGACGCTTCAGGTCGAAGTCCGTACGACTATGGATACCCTCTACTTCCTTGAAGCCGAAGGGCATCTCAAACTCGATGTCCGTAGCAGCGTTGGCGTAGTGCGCCAGCTTCTCGTGGTCGTGGTAGCGGTACTTCTTGTCGCCGAGGCCGAGGGCCTTGTGCCAGCGAAGACGCAGGTCCTTCCAGAAGTCGAACCACTTGAGCTCCTCACCAGGGCGGACGAAGAACTGCATCTCCATCTGCTCGAACTCGCGCATACGGAAGATGAACTGACGGGCAACGATCTCATTGCGGAAGGCCTTACCGATCTGTGCGATGCCGAAGGGCACCTTCATACGGCCCGTCTTCTGCACATTGAGGAAGTTCACGAAGATGCCCTGAGCCGTCTCGGGGCGCAGATAGACCTTCATCGCACCGTCGGCCGTGGAGCCCATCTCGGTGGCGAACATAAGGTTGAACTGACGGACCTCCGTCCAGTTGCGCGTGCCGCTGATCGGGCAGACGATCTCGTAGTCGAGGATGATCTGACGCAGCTCCTCGAGGTTGGTATCGTTCATAGCAGCAGCGAAGCGGTTGTGCAGCTCTTCCCACTTAGCCTGATACTCGAGTACACGGCCGTTGGTAGAGCGGAACTGCGCTTCGTCGAAGCTCTCGCCGAACTTCTTCGCAGCCTTGGCTACCTCCTTATTGATCTTCTCCTCGATCTTGGCCAGCTGATCCTCTATGAGGACGTCAGCGCGATAGCGCTTCTTCGAGTCCTTGTTGTCGATGAGGGGGTCATTGAAGGCATCGACGTGGCCAGAGGCCTTCCAGATCTTGGGGTGCATGAAGATCGCTGAGTCGATCCCTACGACGTTAGGAGCCAAGAGGGTCATCGCCTCCCACCAGTAGCGCTTGATGTTGTTCTTCAGTTCGCTACCGAGCTGTCCGTAGTCATAGACAGCGCCGAGGCCGTCGTAGATTTCGGAGGAGGGGAAGACGAAGCCGTATTCCTTACAGTGGGCGATCACCTTCTTAAAGAGGTCTTCTTGCTGTGCCATGAGAGCAGTTGCTTATTCTATTATCTATTTGGATTGTATCGATGTGATAGCTGCGACGCACCGACGCGGGGGTGCGCACAGTCCACAAAGTTACACATTCTCCTCTACTTACTTGACTACCTCAGCTGGACTTCCAAGGCCCGCTCGCTGACCGCACTTCGGGCGGGTGACTCCCGTCCGTATAGAAGTGTCATTTCGGCGAGTAGGTATAAGTTCGCCAGCCACCTCAGTGTCGGGCTCTATACCTCTACTGAATTAGCTCCGAAGGAGCGCAGGAAAACTCCCGCACGCGTGGTGGAAAAGTCTCTTAGGACTACTGCTAAGGCTTTATCTCGGTACGTGGATCTTAGGACTACGTAGGTGGATGATAGGATCTACGTGCAGAGTCTATAAATCCACGTACCTGGATAGAGGATATGCTGTATAGGAGGTGACTTATAGCACTACGGGTCGGGCGTTAGTTCTCCTATTAAGAAGGGAAAAAGGTCGTATGGTCCGCTACATCATCGCTGTAGTGGATGGGTATAAAAAGCCGTGCGGGACGCCCTCGGCTCAGCCGAAAGCGTCCCGCACAAGGTAGGGGAATGCGCTATTAGTACAGGATGCTGATCTCGCCTTCTTTGGTGAAGAGGTCCCACATGCCTTCCTGTCCATTCGGGGATGGGTGGGCATTGCAGATGAGCATAAATTGCTCGTAGAAGGGGATCTCACGCGGGCGATAGATAGAGAGGGAGCTGACCCATGCGCGCCCAGTGGTGTCATCCGAATCGATGACGCATTGGGCGGATTCGCTCAGCTTCGTATTGATCTTAGGGGCGACGAATAGCTTCACAGCTTTGTCCAGTGTGCTGATGGCCTTCTCTTTGCTCTTAGCGTCGGCGGGGTCATACGTAGCGGTGAAAGCGCTGAGCTCGCTTTCGGAGAAGTTCTCCAAGCTGGATAGATGCCCTCTCTTTGCTTCTCTTTGGGAGGTAGGCAGGGCTTGCTTTGCGCTCTTCTTACAGCCCAAGTTGGGGAGAAGGAGGAAGAGAGCAAGTCCCCCTATAAGGAGCTTACTATTCATAGGTTTGTCGGAGTTAGGTAGTGAGTATTGCTACTCCAAAGATAGAGAATCGTAGGAATCTCCACGCCTTTGCTGAAGGGGGCTATTTCGAGGTCTTTACACGCAGGGCCTTGAGTAGGGTCTTGGTGTCGGGATCGATGCGGCGCGACTCGCAGATCTTCTGGATGGCCTTGTTGTGCACCCACGGCTCGAAGCGCTTCTCAGCGAGGTAGGGGTGAGTCTCGGTGGGGTAGAAGGTGTAGCACTCAGCGATAGCCCACGCCAGCGCCATACGCACGTAGTAGCCCTCATGCCTTACGGCAAGGTAGTGGCGGAGTAGCTCGTCTATATGCTCATCGTCGATGAAGTACTGCATGAGGGCGACGATGCCGAAGCGCACTTCATACTCTCTACTGTGCTGGAGGTAGGGGAGGAAGAACGTCCAGAGCTCGGGAACATGCTCACGAAGGAGCTTCTTCGGCTGGGGGAGGCTAAAGGAGTCGCAGACCGACCAGGAGTGGATGACCCGCACCCAGCGCGAGAGGTGGGTGAGGTAGTCGGAGAAGTCATTCACAGTGAGCATACCGAGCACAAGGCCCTGCAGGGTACGGGCCTCCATGAAGTCCTCCTCTCTAGGGCGCTCTCCGCGCTCAGCTTCCTCGAGGTAAGCGGGCCAGCTCCCACTGCGCACGATGCGCCGAGCGAGCGCACGTAGATCAGGCAGACGTACACCGAGTACGCCTGCTATATCGGGATGTAGTCGCTGGGTAAAGGGCTGATTGCCCCGCTGAGCAAGCTCAAGAAGGTGCTCTGTGATGCTTCGCTCGTCGATGCGGTAGGTGCTGGACATAGGCCTTGTAGAGCAAAGGCCCCCGTGGGGAATTACTCTAAGAGTAGGTGATTGGCTTCCTCTATATTCTCGATGCTGCCCGAGAGGACAGAGGTGCTGCGCAGGGTGCGGTCGCGCGAATAGACATTCGAGGTGATGAAGGCTTGGCAGGTGCGTGCCTTGAGGTCAAGCACTTGGCTGACGGTGGTGCCATCAGCCTCTACCCAGTTCACGAAGAAGACGCTGGTATCAATGCGTACAGCGTGGTAGATGTCTTCGCCCTCCTTACGACCGTGGACGGAGTCCCTACTTCTCCAGAAGAGGTGCTTGTGCGATAGGTACTCGACGGTAGAGAAGTTGTCGGGGAAGCGCAGGTGTAGTCGCTTCCCGACGAGTGTCGTATCCGTAGTCTGTACGGGAGGTGCGTCCTCTTGGCTCGTCTTAGTGCCTGAGGAGTCCCCACTGCACGCTGTGAGGAGCAAGAGCGCAGCGGCAAGGGTGAAGAGAGGGCGTAGATGCATGATAGATCTATGGCTAATGTGTATAGTGTAGTGCGGTGCGGCTTAGTCACGCGAGAAGAGACGTGAGAAGAAGCCACGCTTCTCCTCCTCCTCTTCGTAGAGACCCAGTCGGTGCCACTCGCCATCGAGAGCCTTACCAGCCTGGATACGGTGGTAGATCGTACCCCAGTCGGGCAGCCCACCGAAGCTGCGGTCATCGAGGAAGAGATCGGCCTTGAGCTTGCGCGAGAAGCCCGACCCCGTAGCGTCTTCCTCGGGGAAGTCTCTATTGATAGCGTAGAACTCCACACCACGCTGGCGGCACCACTCGACGGCTTCGTCCAGCAGAGCGCCCTCACGGACGGTCCAGAGGATGAGACGATGCCCCTCACGGATCAGCATCGCGAGGGTCTGGGTGGCGAAGGGGATTTCCTCGCCGATCTTGGGATAACGGTGACGCACGATCGTGCCGTCGAAGTCAACAGCTATAATCATCAGTAGAGTGGGGGAGTATAGGATAGAGTTTAGAATCCAGAGAAGCGGATGACGTTCTCAGGCGTCTCCTCGGTCTTCTCTTCTTCGCTCTGAGTGGCCTCCTCTACGGGCTCTGGACGTGATGTCGTAGAGGTGGTGAAGGTCGTCGAGCTCGTCGTGTACTGCGAAGGCTCGGGGCGGGGCGTATGCAGGTCGAAGGCCGACAGCGTACTACGCTCACGAGCGCTCTGGCTGGCCGTACCATAGTTGTTGATACGGATCGCTCTGTTGTTGGTCTTATCTACGCGCTTGCTCTCGAAGATGCGGTGATCTCGGCGGAAGGAAGGCGTCTCCTCCAGGATGATGATGAGCTCTTCGTCATCAAGCTCGTCGATGCTCAGGGCGACAGGCTCGGCCTTCGTGCGCTTGGTAGCGGCACCACCGTAGACACGCTCGATGAGGCGCTGCTGCTCGTCGCGCTCCTTCTCTTCGCTGATCTTGGAGAGTGGATCCTTAGCCTTGGGCGTCGTGGGCAGGAAGATGTCTTCGTCGAAGCCGAAGCCCGAGGCGAGGATCGTCACACCGATCTTCTTGCCTATATCATTGACACGGGCCGTACCATAGATCGTCTTGACATCGTCGGAGAAGTCCTCGGTGAAGGCCTGTAGCTCGGTGAGCTCGGGGATCGTGAGAGGCTCTTCATCGCCCTCGTAGACGTTGATCAGGAGGTGGCGTGCCTTGCTGATATTGTTGTTGTTCAGGAGGGGCGAATTGAGTGCCTCCTGGATAGCCAGAGTCATACGCTCGGGCCCTTCTGCGTAGCCCGTGTTAATGACAGCGACACCGCCATTGCGCAGGGTCGTATCGACGTCAGCGAAGTCAAGGTTGATCGTACCAGCGATATTCACCAGGTCGGAGATACCGCGTGCGGCATTGCTCAGCGTATCGTCCGCCTTGGCGAAGGCTTCTGAGACGGTGAAGTTCTTGTACACCTCGATGAGGCGCTGGTTGTTGATGACGAGGAGGGCATCCACACTCTCGCGCATCTGCTTGACCCCTTCGAGAGCTTGAAGGATCTTAGCCGTCCCCTCAAAGAGGAAGGGGATCGTGACGATACCGATGGTCAGCAGACCTGCCTGCATAGCGATCTTGCCGATGATGGGAGCTGCACCCGTACCTGTACCACCACCCATACCAGCGGTGATGAAGACCATACGTGTATCGCCCTCGATGAGGGCATCACGGATCGCTTGCTCACTCTCAAGAGCAGCTTCCTTAGCGCGCTCAGGCTTGGCGCCAGCACCGAGACCCTTGGTGACGGTGGGGCCGATCGTGATCTTGTCTACCACAGGACTGCGGTCGAGTGCCTGGGTATCGGTATTACATAGGAGGAAGGACACGCCAGGGACAGAGCCGCTGGTGTACATCTTCGTGACAGCATTACCGCCACCACCTCCTACGCCCACGACCTTGATGAGCTGCTTGATCTCACTCTCGGAGTATTCGAATTCAATGCTACCTCGTTCCATTGTATCTATCTTATCTAAAGGTATGGGCTAAAAATCATCACCACCATCATTCGCGCCAAAGAGCCCGTTGATGCTGTTTATGAAGGAATTGAGGCTCCACGACTTCTTCTCCTTGCGCTCACGCTTCGTCTCGCGTTTGGTGTCCTCCTCATCTTCGTCCTCCTCCTCTTCGCTGTAGTCGAAGTAATCATCTTCATCATCGTCGAGGGGGCGGTGCTGAGCTTCGCTGATGGTCGTGTAGGTGTAGGACTCTTCCTCGCTCTCCCTGGGCTCTTCTACGGGCTCAGTAGGCTCGCTGCTACGCACCTCGGTCTGCTCCTGCAGGAGGGACTCAAGGGGGCGGAGCTCGTAGCTTACGCCCGGCTCGCTGGCCTGAGCTGCGAGAGCGATCTCGGTGATATAGTCAGAGAGGAGGTCTTTCTGAGAGACGTCCTCATAGATGTCTCGGCGTAGGGAGACTTCGCGGTACTCGGGAGATAGCTTGCGCAGCGTCTCGAAGAAGTGGTCGGTCTTCGTCACGCCACCAGCGAAGACGAAGCCCTTGGGGATGCTCTCACTGCAGCCTGCTTCGTGGATGATGCTCACCACGTTGCTCAGGATCTCGAGGATACGTGCGCTGATGTAGCGGTTCACCTCGAGCTGGCTGAAGCGCTTGGTAGTGCTACCATCAGCCGACTTAGCCTCGATCTCTTGGGTGCGAGATACGGAGAGGTTCATCGAGCCTCGCTCGATCTTCAGCTTCTCAGCGTCGGCCTCGAGGAGGGGTACGGAGAGCTGTGTGAGGTCGCGCGTCACATTGTTCCCACCCAGGGGCAGGACGTAGAGTGCGACGGGGAAGCGCTCCTGATAGATCGCGATGGAGGTGGTACCACCGCCGATGTTGACGTAGGCACAGCCGAGGGCCATCTCCTCGATCGTCATCGTGGCAGCAGCCTCAGCGATGGGTGTGGGGAGGATGCCCAAGAGGCGTAGACCCAAGCGATCTTCGATGGTCTCGCGGACGTTGATGATGATGTTCTGGCGGGCTACGATGAGCAGGTACTGGGCCTCCAGACGGCGGCAACGCACACCTCTGGGGTTGGACTCACGCTTGCCATCGCAGCGGTAGCGGGGCTCGGTGATGGAGAGGATCGTCATGCCGGGATAGCTGGCATCACTGACCTGATCCTTGAGGGTGAGTAGGTGCTCGGGGGTGACGACGCTGCCTTCTTCACCGAGGTCGATGAAGGAGTCATAGCGCTCGGAGTGCATGGAGCGGCACTCCAGCCCTACATACACGCCGGAGATCTGAGCCTCCTCGGGTAGGGCGGTGCTGAGCTTATCGAGGAGTGAAGAGATGCGCTTGGCAGTCTCCTCGATGTTGTGTATAGAGCCTTGGCGCACGCAGCCTGCCGTGGGGACACGGTGGGCGACGATGGGCACGACGCGTCCTTGTGGGGACTTTGTGGCGAGCATCCCAGAGAGGGAGGTGCTGCCTATGTTGATGACGGCGTATATGCTATCCCTACGATCGTTCATTTCTTCTGTGGCTTGTTAGGTTTGCCCTTCTCGGCGGGCTTATTGGGTTTCTTGGGGGTGGGGGCTTGCTGAGGAGCGGGCTTCTTAGTATCCTTCTTGGGGTCCTTCTTCGGCTCTTTCTTATCGGTCTTCGCCTTGTCGCCCGGCTTGCTTGCAGGCTTATCCTTGGGCTTGTCCTTAGGGGCTTCCTTAGCCTTCTCGCGGGGCTTCTCCGTGGCGGCAGGCTTCTTCGGAGCGGGAGCCGCAGAGACTGCTGGCGCAGGCTTGGGGGCGGGAGCGGGTGCAGGCTCTGGTGTTGGAGCAGTGACGACTTCGCCTTCTTCGTCGAAGGTCTCGCCCTCGGGGGCATAGCGGCTGCGGGCGATGATCTGCGTGCCGTAGTCGAGGTTGACGTAGCTGAAGGCATTCATCCCGCGCTTGGGGAGTACGCTCTCAGCGAAGATGCGCCACTTACGGAGCTTCTCACTCCAGTTCGACTCACGGCCCATGATGACGCGTGTCGTGCCGATGCGTGGGATGAGGACGATACCATCAGTCTCGTCGACGTAGACCTGCCCGAAGTAGTCGGTGAAGTAAGGGTCTTCGCGCAGGGCGGCCATGAGGTCGTAGACGGGACCCGTAGCCATCTTGAGGTCTACAGCACCGCTGACGATGGGGAGGTAAGCTGCGAAGGTGGGGTTCACCGTGATCGTACCCTTGCCCTGCGTGACGTAGTAGCTCTTACCCGAGGCTTCCTGCACGATGTAGAGGGGGTGCTTCTCCGTCAGGCGGATCTGCACGGAGGAGGATGAGGGGGCGATGAAGGCCTCAGCACGCTTGTAGATAGGCATGCTGAGTAGTGTACGCTCGATCTTTCTGAGGTCAATGGAGTCGAGGCGCTTCCCTCGTAGCTGGATACCACGACGGGCGAGCTCATCGGTGATGCGGTCGCCGGTGAGGAAGAGCGGTTCGCCACCTACCTCGGTCTTTACCTCGATGGTGACAGCCTCGCATCGGTCAGTGGAGGTGACGCGTGGGGAGCGGATGAGTAGGTACGCGATACCTCCTATCAGTGCGACTGACAGGAGGAGCAGGAGTAGGTTGCGTACGAGGGCTCTATTCTTCATAGCCTGCGGCGGATCTCATCTGCAACCTGGGGCACCAGGCGGTCAATATCTCCAGCGCCGACCATCAGGATGACTTCGGGGAGCTCCTGACGCTTCTTGAGCTCGGGGAGCAGGCCTTCCTTGGGCAGGACAAGCACATCCTTGTGCTTCATCACGTCGGCGATCATCTGCGAAGTGACGCCTGGGATGGGGAGCTCACGAGCGGGATAGATATCGAGGAGAATGACTTCGTCGAGCTGGTCAAGGCTCGCAGCAAACTCCCGATAGAAGTCCTGCGTACGGCTATAGAGGTGCGGCTGGAAGATGCCGAGGATCTTGCGGTCGGGGTAGAGCTCACGCACCGAGCGGATGCTGGGGTCAAGCTCATTGGGGTGGTGGGCGTAGTCATCGATGAGCACGCAGCGGGGATCATCGATGAGGCGGTCGAAGCGGCGATAGACCCCACGGAAGGAGGCTACACCTGCGGCCAGCTCCTCGAGGGTAACTCCACAGAGGTAGGCTACGGCCATAGCTGCTACGGCATTCTCCACATTGATGAGGAGGGGCACGCCGAGCTCGACGTGGAGCGTACCAGCAGGACGCCCTTCGATAGCGGGATAGTGCC
>ERZ772799.803-NODE-803-length-11920-cov-4.131985_pt1 | contig 11920 bp, 8 predicted proteins | sample MGYA00511345_ERZ772799 | MGnify/ENA primary metagenome ERZ772799 (study PRJEB29015, sample SAMEA2738037) | human oral metagenome | biome: human oral; feature: human-associated habitat; material: saliva | place: China | collected 2238 ... | reverse complement strand
CTAAGAATCAGCTCTGCAGCAAAAGAGCTCGATGAAACTCCCATGCAACAGTCTCCTTTTGGGAACATCCCATCCTGAAACTATCAACTAAGTGGAATATGCAATTGACTTTTTAGGCTCAAAAAGATAATGGCATAGGAATATTTTTATCTTTGCGAGTACATTTAGCCCGAAAAATATGCTCCCACTGCCATAGCGTTATGCAAAAACCGAGCACCTTTTTCTCGCAAAAGGATACTGCAAGAATCCAATAACAAACATAATTATCCTATTTATGAAGAAAAAGAATTTTTTGCTTCTTGGCATTTTCGTTGCTTTGCTGACTTTCATCGGCAGCATGCAGGCACAACAGGCCAAAGATTATTTCAACTTTGACGAACGGGGCGAAGCCTACTTCTCATTCAAAGTGCCTGATAGGGCCGTTCTGATCATGTCCATCGACGAGTTTGACCCCGTAACCAATGAAGCCATTGCCTATGCCAGCGAAGAGGAGTTCGAGGCATTCCTGCGCTATGGGCTCAAGCCTACATTCTTGACTCCTCCATCCATGCAGCGCGCTGTCGAGATGTTCGACTACCGCTCAGGAGAAAAATACGAATGGAATGCTTACCCCACCTATGAAGCCTATATCAGCATGATGGAAGAGTTCCAAACAAAGTATCCATCACTTTGTACTACTTCCGTCGTTGGCAAGTCCGTAAAGGATCGTAAACTGATGATTTGCAAGCTGACGTCCTCTGCCAATACAGGGAAAAAGCCTCGCGTGCTCTATACTTCTACGATGCACGGAGACGAAACGACCGGATATGTGGTACTGCTCCGACTCATAGACCATCTGCTGTCGAACTACGAATCCGATCCGAGGATTAAGAACATTCTGGATAAAACGGAAGTATGGATCTGCCCTTTGACCAATCCGGACGGAGCATACAGAGCCGGAAACCATACCGTGCAAGGAGCTACTCGCTACAATGCCAACAATGTCGATTTGAACCGTAACTTCAAGGATGATGTAGCCGGTGATCACCCCGATGGAAAACCTTGGCAGCCGGAGGCAACTGCATTCATGGATTTGGAAGGAAACACCTCTTTCGTGCTCGGTGCCAATATACATGGAGGAACAGAGGTGGTGAACTATCCATGGGATAATAAAAAAGAAAGACATGCAGACGATGAGTGGTACAAACTGATCAGTCGCAACTACGCAGCCGCTTGTCAGAGTATTTCCGCCAGCTACATGACCTCCGAAACCAATTCGGGAATCATCAACGGTTCAGACTGGTATGTAATTCGCGGAAGTCGTCAGGACAATGCAAATTATTTCCATCGTCTGCGAGAAATTACCCTTGAAATCAGCAACACCAAGTTGGTGCCGGCCTCTCAACTTCCAAAGTATTGGAATCTGAACAAAGAATCTCTGCTTGCTCTGATCGAAGAATCCTTATACGGCATCCATGGTACAGTGACTTCCGCTGCGAACGGACAGCCTCTCAAATGCCAGATCTTGATAGAAGACCATGACAAGCGCAACTCCGATGTTTACTCCGATGCTACCACAGGCTACTACGTACGTCCTATCAAAGCCGGCACTTATACGGTGAAATACAAAGCCGAGGGTTATCCCGAGGCAACTCGTACCATTACGATCAAGGACAAAGAAACCGTCATCATGGACATTGCATTGGGCAACTCGGTTCCTCTGCCTGTACCCGATTTCACAGCTTCTCCTATGACCATCTCAGTAGGCGAAAGCGTCCAATTCCAAGATCAAACGACAAATAACCCCACGAATTGGGAGTGGACGTTCGAAGGCGGACAGCCTGCCATGAGTACAGAGCAGAATCCGCTCGTATCCTATAGTCATCCCGGTCAGTACGACGTTACGCTCAAAGTGTGGAATGCAAGTGGTTCCAACACGATTACGAAAGAAAAATTCATCACTGTCAATGCTGTTATGCCTGTAGCTGAATTCGTCGGTACCCCGACGGAAATAGAAGAGGGCCAGACGGTATCTTTCCAAAACCAATCCACTAATGCTACCAACTACGTATGGATATTCGATGGCGGCACTCCCGCTACCAGTGAAGACGAAAACCCGACTGTGCTTTACAGCAAAGCCGGCCAATACGATGTCACGCTCAAGGCGATCAGTGCTTCCGGTGAAACGGTGAAGACGAAAGAAAAATACATCACTGTCAAGAAAGCTCCGGTCCCTGCTCCGGTAGCCGACTTCGAAGGAACACCTCGAAAAGTAAAGAAAGGCGAGACAGTTACTTTCAAAGACTTGTCTACGAACAATCCGACTTCATGGCTTTGGGTGTTCGAAGGCGGCTCTCCTGCCACCAGCACGGAGCAAAACCCGGTGGTCACCTACAATGAAACAGGCAAGTACGATGTCCAGCTGACTGCCACGAACGAGGGCGGAAGCAATGTGAAGAAAGCAGAAGACTACATTGAGGTTATCCTCGATGACAGTGTCGAGGACATAGTGGCACAGACGGGTATCGTCATTCGTCCGCAAAACGGAACGAAGCAGATCCTCATAGAAGCCAACGCTCCTATCAAAGCGATCGTTCTCTATGACATCAATGGACGGGTCGTACTCAAAACTACTCCGAATCAGCTCCGCTCGACCGTAGATCTTTCCATCCTGCCCGAAGGAATCTACACCATCAATATCAAAACGGAAAAATCCGCTCGCACGGAAAAGATCCATATCGGGTAATCCGAGATCTGCTATACAAGAAAAGGGATGTCCGGTGGGGCATCCCTTTTCTTTTTGTCATAGCAAGCTCGTGGAGCATTATTCGGTCGGTGTGGGATAAAGCAGATACTTCTTCCGCAATTTGTGGTACTTGTCGAGATCCGATTGCCAAGAGGCTCGGATCTGCTCTTCTGTCCGGCCTTTTTCGATCTGCTGTGCCAATTCTTTCGTTCCTGCCAAAAGATTGAACATCTGTTTCCTGTTCACAAACTTGATGCCCTCCCGTCGAGCAGTCCGGTAATAACGGATCAGCAACTGAAGAGACAGACCCCGTGGAGCTTTTTCGCCTCGGAGATCAACACCGTAACAGTGTCTTCCTTTATAGAGTGGATTGCTATCCATACCGCGAATAGGTCGTGGAACGAAAACGAAAGAGCCGAATACTTTCTTGGGATAACCCAAGACCTCAAACGGGAAATCGGTCCCTCGCCCGACACTCATGATCGTAGCCTCGAACAAACAGAGCGAAGGATACCAGGCTATGGCATTCGCTGTAGGGAGATTGGGGCTCGGCTTCACCGGCAAGGCGTACTCCTGTCCGTGCTTCCAACCCGACATCGGAACTACAGTCAGATCGCACTTCATCTCCTTCTTGCCCAGCCAGCCCTCACCGTTGATCATATTGGCCAGCTCTCCTATCGTCAGTCCATGAAGGATAGGCAGCGGATCCACTCCGACAAACGAACGGCAATCATCTTGTAAGATGGGACCATCCACGTAGTCGTTCGGGTTTGGCCGATCAGTAACGATCAGCTTTTTCTGCTCCTCGGCACAAGCCTCCATCACATAGTGCAGCGTACTGATATAAGTAAAGAAGCGAGTCCCGACATCCTGCATATCGAATAGCAGCACATCGACGTCGGCCAACATTCGAGGAGTAGGTTTCTTGTTTTTGCCATAGAGCGAAACGATAGGAATTCCCGTCCTGACATCCCGTTCATCCTTGACCGTTGCCCCGGCATCGGCATCTCCACGGAAGCCGTGTTCAGGCCCTAAGATCTTGACGACATTGACTCCCTGCCGAAGCAGATTGTCAAGAAGATGTTCCCGCTCCGTCCCCACCACGCTCGTAGCATTAGCCACCAGTGCCACTCGCTTGTCTCTGAGAAGAGGCAGGAGCAGCTCTGTCCTCTCTGCACCGACAACTACCCGCACCTCCTCTCTTGGGGTTGCGACCGAAATCTCCTGCTCCGAATGAGCAGTCTGACTCCCGACTTCCTCACTCCTCGACGAATGCGCTGTCCCTGCAACTTGGCAACCGGTATAGGCCGAAAACGACATTAGCCCGCTGATGCAGGCTAATGCGATAGAATATTTCCGGAAAAAGCGAGGGATCATTTGCCTTCGTTTACTCGTCGATGATCTTCCAAGAAAGCCTTCAATCCACTATCCGTAAGAGGGTGCTTGAGCAGACCCTTGATGGCGTTGAGCGGGCAAGTAGCCACATCGGCACCGGCTTCGAGGCACTGAATAATGTGCTGCGTATGGCGGATGCTGGCAGCAAGCACCTCCGTCTCGTAGCGATAGAATCCGAACATAGCTACGATATTCTCCACCAGCTTGATGCCATCGCTGGCGATGTCATCCAATCGGCCGACGAACGGCGACACATACGAAGCTCCGGCTTTGGCGGCGAGCAGGGCCTGGCCTACGGTAAAGATGAGCGTACAGTTGGTACGAATGCCCTTATCGCTGAAGTATTTGATAGCCTTGATACCTTCGGCCGTGCAAGGCACCTTAACCACGATCTGCGGATGCAGAGCGGCCAACTCCTCGCCCTCGCGAATCATACCTTCGTAGTCCGTAGCTATCACTTCGGCACTCACATCTCCATCGACAATCTCACAGATGGCCAAGTAGTGCCTCATGCAATTGTCTTTCCCACTAATACCCTCTTTCGCCATCAGAGACGGATTGGTAGTAACGCCGTCCAAGACACCCATGTCGTTCGCCTCGCGAATCTGATCCAAATTAGCTGTGTCGATAAAGAATTTCATCGCTGTATCCTCTTTGTTAGATATTGATATTAAGTTTTTACAACTGCCCCAAAGGTAGGCATTTTTGGCCTACTCGATGAGGCATCTGCCACGTGTCCGAAGTTACCGATGACACATAGACACCTTTTCTCTTTTGTCGTTCGAGAAAAAGCAAGAATACGGTTGCGAAAGACGTGGCGCGAAAATTTTTTCGTTGTGGCGCGAGAAGTAAAAATTTTTGGAACCAAAACGAAAAATTTCTCGCGCGTGTTTTCGCCAAAACACGCACCGCAATCCGACCGTTTTCGGCTCGTAATCTTCCGACAACAGGAAACTCTTTTCATCGGTTCGTGTAGCTCCTTGTGAGAAAATAAGGATATGCCCGAAAGGGAAATAAGATTCGGATTTATTACCGGTTACGGCGCGGAATACTCTCTTCTCTTTATTATCTTTGCCGGAAGCCTGACCTTTTTTATCCTTGCAGGCAATCCTAATGATGAAGATACTACCACACGTTACCAACGAAACGGCTCCCTTGCGCACTGTCGTACTGGGGTTGCCGGATTCGACCGGCGGAGCACCTGCTCTCGCCGACACCTACGATGCCAAGAGCTATGAATCCGTGTTACGGGGCACTTATCCTTCGGACGAGGATATCAAGATAGAGATGGATGCCGTACTCGATGTACTGGTGCGTCATGGCATAGAGGTGCTCCGTCCCGAGCCGATAGCAAACTACAACCAGATATTTGCTCGCGATGTGGCTTTTGCCATCGATGACAAACTCTTCGTATCGAACCTGATAGCCGATCGTGCCCGCGAGTCCGAAGCCTTTTCGCCCATTTGGGATTGTGTCGGAGAGAGCCATCTGGTACGCCTTAGCGAAGATATTCATGCCGAAGGCGGAGACATCCTGTTATATGACGATATTCTTTTCATAGGCACCTACCTTCAGAAGGATTATCCTTCCTTCAAGACGGCCCGAACCAATGCATGGGCTGTAGACTTCTTCCGCGAATTTTTCCCACACAAGACCATCCTACCGATAGAGCTGATCAAGCACGACACCGATCCCATGCGCTCGGTGCTCCACCTCGACTGCGCTTTCCAACCCGTAGGCCGCAGCCGCGCCATAGTCTACCGCCAAGGATTCCTGCACTCTGAGAGCTTCGGTCTGATCACAGAGATATTTGGTGGCCGGGACAACCTGTTCGAGATTACACCCGAAGAAGCCTATATGATGAATACCAATATATTCTCCATCAGTCCCGACACGGTGATAAGCGAACGGAACTTTGTCCGTCTGAACAACCACCTGCGTGAGGCATGGGGGATGACCGTAGAGGAAGTACCCTACGCCGAGATCTCCAAGCAGGGTGGACTGCTCCGCTGCTCCACGATGCCGTTGGTTCGCGAATAAATCCTCCCCTACTCCCATACAGCACCCTACGACAACAACTGAAGCATGGCTAAGGAGAAAACGATCTACGTCTGCCGTTCGTGCGGAACCAAATACGCCAAATGGCAAGGCAACTGCAATGCCTGTGGAGAGTGGAACTGCATTGATGAGGAGAAGGTGCCGGCACCGGCATCGGGCAAGCATGCAGCCAAGAGTTTTATGCCTCGGGAGCAGGACAACCGGCCAAGGCTCTTACAGGATGTGGAGTCCGGCGATGAAGAGCGTATTCGTCTCGGCGATGAAGAGTTCGACCGCGTATTGGGTGGAGGAATTGTCAAAGGTGCATTTGTCCTGCTTGGCGGCGAGCCGGGAATCGGTAAGTCCACGCTTATCCTCCAGACGGTGCTGCGTCTGCCGCAGTTGCGCACGCTCTATGTGTCGGGTGAAGAAAGTGCCCGACAGCTGAAGATGCGCGCCGAACGACTGGGGCAAGCCATGAATGAGTGCTACGTATACTGCGAAACGAATATAGAGAGGATACTCTCCCGTGCAGAAGAACTCACACCCGATCTCCTCGTGATAGACTCTATACAGACGGTCTATACCGAGGAAATGGAAAGCTCGGCCGGCAGCGTGGGGCAGATCCGCGAATGTGCCGCCTTACTGCTCAAATACTGCAAGACTACGGGTATCCCCGTCATCGTCATCGGACACATCACCAAAGAAGGTAGCATAGCCGGACCGAAGGTGCTGGAGCATATAGTAGATACGGTGCTTCTCTTCGACGGGGATAAGCATCATCTCTACCGGATACTCCGAGGACAGAAGAACCGCTATGGCAGTACTTCCGAGCTGGGGATATACGAGATGCGGCAGGACGGTCTGCGTGGCGTGGAGAATCCGAGCGAACATCTCATCACACGCAATAGGGAAGACCTCAGTGGCATAGCCATAGCCGTAGCGATGGAGGGCATTCGCCCGATACTCATCGAAGCGCAGGCTTTGGTCAGCTCGGCCATTTATGCCAATCCGCAGCGTTCGGCCACGGGCTTCGATATTCGGCGGATGAACATGCTCTTAGCCGTACTGGAGAAACGTGCCGGCTTCAAGCTCATACAGAAGGATGTGTTTCTGAACATTGCCGGAGGTATCAAAATAGCCGATCCGGCTACGGATCTGGCCGTTATCTCGGCAGTGCTGGCGTCGAGTCTGGACATCGTTATCCCGCCGGCCGTATGCATGACGGGCGAGGTCGGACTCTCCGGAGAGATACGTCCCGTGAGCCGCATCGAGCAGCGCATGACGGAAGCGCGTCGCATAGGGTTCAAAGAGATATTGGTACCGGCCGATAATTTCCGGCAGGAGGATGCCGGCCGCTTCGGTATTCGGCTCGTGCCGGTCAGAAAGGTGGAGGAAGCCTTCCGCCATCTGTTCTCGAAAGAAAGAGAATAGAAAGAACGGAGAAAACACCTATCAGGAGAGAGCTACAATTTCCAAAAACATACAAGTAATAATGAAAGAGAACAAACTATTCCGCATCGGGATACTTGCCATCGTTGCCCTCTTGCTCACAGGATGCAAGGGGAGCGATACGCATTTTATCACCGATGCAGACTTCCGCAAACAGGTGCAAGAAGATCTGAGAGTAAAACGCGAAGCTCTATCCGAAGGCAATCTCTTCGAAGTGCTGGAGCGCGATTCGCTCCGTACCGAAGAGCGCGAAGCACTGGAGTTCCTGTATGCCTACATGACTCTGCCGGACATCGTGGATTACTCGGGCGACTTCTACTTGCAGAATGTACGCGAGAGCTTCCGCGCAAGAGAAGAAATGTCGTGGGGTAAGGAAGTGCCCGAACTGCTCTTCCGCCACTTCGTGCTGCCCATACGCGTGAACAATGAGAACCTCGACAGCAGCCGCATGGTGTTCTATGCCGAGCTGAAAGAGCGAGTAAAAGGTATGAGCATGAAAGAAGCCGCTCTGGAGGTGAACCACTGGTGCCACGAGAAAGCTACATACAGCCCCAGCGACCCACGCACTCGCTCTCCGCTTGCAACGGTGAAGAATGCTCTCGGACGTTGCGGTGAGGAGTCCACCTTCACGGTGGCTGCCCTGCGCTCGGTAGGTATTCCTGCCAGACAGGTCTATACGCCGCGCTGGGCACATACGGACGACAACCACGCATGGGTGGAGGTTTGGGTAGATGGCAAATGGTACTTCATCGGAGCCTGCGAACCGGCAGCCGAGCTGAACGATGCATGGTTCAACAGCTCCGTTGTCCGCGCCATGCTGACGCATACGCGGGTCTTCGGCCGCTACGAAGGTCCGGAAGAGAAGTTGTTCCGCACGGCCAACTACACGGAGATCAACTGTATCGACAACTATGCCCCGACGGAAATGATCGAAGTCAAAGTCACCGACCGCTCCGGTGCTGTGGTGGAAGGGGCCGATATTCGTTTCTGCATCTACAACTATTCGGAGTTCTATCCCGTGGTGACGAAGCAATCCGATGCTCAAGGACAGGCTTCCCTGCGTGTAGGCAAGGGCGACATGCTCATCTGGGCAGCCAAGGACGGACTCTTCGGTTATGCCCTGTCCAAGGCCGACGATCGCAAACCGCTGACCATCGCACTGGACAGCTTCGAAGCACAGCCCGAATGGGCCGATTTCAAAATCGTACCACCTGCAGGAGATCCCATCCCCACTACCTGCTCTCCACAGCAGATCAGCACGAACGACGCCCGTCTCCTGCGTGAGGATTCCATTCGGGCAGCCTATGAAGCCACATTCGCCACAGCCGAGCAGTCTGCAGCACTGGCTGCCGAATTGGGTGTGGATGCGCCTGCGCTGACAGGCATCTTGCAAACGAGCCGCGGCAACCATGCCGACATCGAAGGTTTCCTACGCTCCGTAGAAGCCGGAAAAGCACGCCAAAGAGCAATGGATCTGCTACAGACCGTTTCGCCCAAGGATCTGACCGACACGCCGGAGTCGCTCCTCAAAGTACTCTTCCACGACATGACCGAGCCGGCTCCCGAAGCGGCAAGCGGTGAAGCGTACCGGCACCACCTGCGCTATGTGGCATCGCCTCGTATCTATACGGAGATGCTCAGCTCATTCGTCCCTACACTCCGCAGCATCCTCACCGCCAAAGAGCAGGAAGCCATGCGCCAAGATCCGGCCGAACTGGTTCGCTGGGTAAGCTCGAACATCCGTCTGGACACCCTCTACAACACGCAGTACACCACCATCACTCCGGTCGGTGTATGGCGAGCCAAACGAGCAGACCTCCGCTCGATGGGGATCTTCTTCGTAGCCATGGCGCGCACGCTCGGCATACCGGCCCGGTACGACGAGGTGACGGGCAAGATCCAATACAGCAAGGAACTGATGCCGCTGCGTTGGAGCGACGTGAATCTGCGCGAGAGCAAGACCGCCCTCAAGGAGCAGGGTTCGCTCGCATTGGATTATACGCCGACAGCATTGGCCCCCAATCCCAACTACTACAGCCGCTTCACAGTGGCCGAGCTGCAACCTTCGGGCATCATCCGCACGCTCTATTATGATGAAAATGAACCGACTGACCTGAAGACGCTCTTCGACCGCCCCAAGGAAATGAATGCAGGTCATTATTTCCTCGTTACCGGTACGCGTATGGCCAGTGGCAGCGTATTGTGCCGGATGAGGAAGTTCACGGTAGAAGCCGGTAAGACTGCTCGCCAACCGCTCGAACTGCTACACGATTCGACCGACATTCAGGTGATCGGCTCCATCAATGCCGAACAGCTCTACCACGATCTCTCCCATGCAGAAGACCGCTCGCTCCTCTCTACCACAGGACGCGGCTACTTCGCGATGGCCATACTCGGAGCCGGTCAGGAGCCTACCAACCATGCTCTGAAAGATTTGGAGAAGGTGAAAGCCGACTTCGAGCAGTGGGGGCGCAAGCTGATCCTCCTCTTCCCCGATGCCGACGGATACAAGCGTTACAAACCGGCAGACTTCCCCTCCCTGCCCGAGACAGCCGTATTCGGACTGGATATTCAAGGCCGCAATGCCGCCATGATACGGGAGGCTGCGAACCTGCCTGATGCGACCAATCTGCCGATCGTCATCATCGCCGACTCATTCGGTCGTGTCGTATTCGTCCGTCAGGGCTATACGATCGGTCTGGGCGAGCAGATGATGCAAGTAATCCGCCGCCTCTGATCCTCCACGCCGTTACTCGGTGTTTGCTGCCGGCACAGTCATCTCTCGATACTGTGCCGGCAGTACCTTTTTTCGCCGATGGTTATCTTTCGATAGGGCGAAAAACGTTAATTTTGCGACTGTCAAGATCGTGACAACCAACCGGACCTTCCAACCTTAACTACTAAACAAATCAGAAACGATGGATTTTTTAGACAAAGTATTACAAGATTTGAGCCTTATCGACCTGAAAGAGATCATAGGCTCCTTCGTGATTCTATTCGTGGCAATCGATATTATCGGTGCTATTCCGGTAGTACTCAGCCTCAAGGACAGAGGCCAGTCCTTCCATAGCGGCAAGGCCACCACTTTCTCCTGCGTCATGATGCTCGCTTTCCTCTTCATCGGAGAGCCTATGCTGAACTTCTTCGGCGTGGACGTCTCTTCTTTCGGCGTGGCAGGGGCTATCGTCCTCTTCGTGATGGCCGTGGAGATGATATTCGGCGTGCAGATATTCAAGGACGACGGGCCTGCCGGCAGTGCCACCATCGTGCCGCTGGTATTCCCTCTCTTTGCAGGGGCAGCAACCTTTACCACCATCCTCACGCTGCGTGCCGACGGTATAGCGATGACCAACATTGCCATTGCCATCCTTATCAACGTGGCTATGATCTACCTCATGCTCCGTTTCGTAAACCAGCTGGAGCGTTTCTTCGGTAAGGGCGGTATATACATCCTGCGCAAGTTCTTCGGTGTCATTCTGCTTGCCATCTCGGTGAAGTTCTTCACCGGCAATATCGTCAAGATCATCGAGACGATGAACGAAGCCTTGCAGAAGTAAGCGATGCTGGACTTTGCTGCCATAGATTTCGAGACGGCCAATGCCGAGCGGACGAGCGTCTGCAGCGTGGGCATCATCGTTGTACGAGGTGGCGAGATCGTACACCGTTATTACAGCCTGATTCGTCCCGAACCGGACTATTACAACCACCACAATACACGCGTACACGGACTGACCGCTGCCGACACCGAGTCGGCACGGATCTTTCCGGACGTGTGGGCCGAAGTGGAGCCTCTGATCGCAGGGCTTCCGCTCGTAGCACACAACAAGCCGTTCGACGAAGGTTGCCTCAAGGCGGTATTCAGGATGTACCGAATGGACTACCCCGACTACCCGTTCTTCTGCACGCTCCAAGCAGCACGCCGCCATCTGCGATACCTCAGCGATCATCGTCTGCCCACCGTAGCCCAATGCTGCGGATATATATTGGCACAACACCACCAAGCCCTCGCAGATGCCGAAGCCTGTGCAGCCATCGCCCTAAAGCTCTTATAGAAAACTTGCCGTGGGAAACTTCATGCCCCTCTTTATCCACCGGGTGTTACAAGCGTTTCCATAATATAAAGTCGTTAATCTTATACAGGTTGGAAAAAGAGTTCGATCGTCTGAATATATTTTCTAACTTTGGCACTCTCTCAATTACATTTATCATCGGGAACCATGTATCGGGACATCGAAGCAAAGAAAACCACCTTCGCAGACGACTGCATACCAAGTCGTTCTTTGCGCTTTTTCCGTTTGAAATCCTCTCAAA
>ERZ772799.793-NODE-793-length-11978-cov-2.916380_pt1 | contig 11978 bp, 8 predicted proteins | sample MGYA00511345_ERZ772799 | MGnify/ENA primary metagenome ERZ772799 (study PRJEB29015, sample SAMEA2738037) | human oral metagenome | biome: human oral; feature: human-associated habitat; material: saliva | place: China | collected 2238 ... | reverse complement strand
CCGGCAAGCATTAAAACTTGCACCAAAAAAGTTTTCAACAATGAAGAGAAGTTTGGAATGGTTCTAAATAAGCGACTGAAAGGAAGAGGAGAAACCGCTGAAAAGAGATCGGAAGACAGCGAAAAGAGGCTGGGAAACGATTTATATACAGAACAAATTCGATTTATATATTTATTGTTTTCAATTTATATATAAATCATTTTCGTTTTATATATAAATCGTTTTCATTTAATATATAGATTGTAAAGTGTTTTATATATAAAACGAGAGGCCGAAAAGGCCTCTTCGACCGATGAAACAAAAAGAAGCACCCACCCAAGTTCGCGACCGAACTCGGGCGGGTGCCTTAGTATCTGACAGAAATGTCGGGATCTTATTCGCGCTTGTACATCACAAATTCGGCACAAGCGTCCTCGCTCGACCGATTACTTCATGTAGTCTTCCCAGCGTACATTGCGCATGTCGCCGCTCTTGGCCAATTCCTGATGGAAAGCAAAGCAGCAGTCCAGATTCTGCGGTGTTTGTCCTTTGACTCCAAGCTCCAGATACTGACGAAGGAGGGGACGATAGTCGGGATGCACACATTTGTCGATGATCTCATGAGCACGCTCGCGTGGGTTCTTGCCTCGCAAGTCTGCAACGCCCCATTCGGAAATGATGACTTTCACGGAGTGCTCGCTATGATCGTGGTGCGCCACCATCGGGACGAAAGAACTGATCTTGCCGTCCTTCATAACGGACGGTGTAGTGAAGATGGAGACGTAGCTGTTGCGAGTGAAGTCGCCCGAACCTCCGATACCGTTCATCATACGCGTACCGCTAACGTGCGTAGAGTTGATATTGCCGAAAATGTCCGCTTCGAGAGCCGTATTGATGGTGATAACACCTAACCGGCGGACGATCTCGGGATTGTTGGAGTATTCCTGCGGACGAAGGAGGATCTTGTCCTTGAAGAAATCCAGATTGGCGTAGATGTCCTGTATCACGGAGCGACTCACAGAGAGCGAACATCCGCTGGCGAACTTGATGCGTCCTTTCTTCATCAGAGCGATAACGGCATCCTGAATTACCTCTGTGTACATGTTGAATGCCGGAATATCGGGATTGTCACCCAACGCTCCCAGTACAGCATTAGCCACATTGCCTACACCGCTTTGCAGGGGAAGAAAATCTTTGGGTATTCGTCCGGCTTTCATTTCGCTCACGAGGAAGGCAGCCACATTGTCCCCGATAGCCTGCGTTACAGGGTCAAGGGGTGCGAAATCGCTCTCGTCATTAGGTTCGCTCGTACGCACTACACCGACTATCTTGGCCGGATCCACCTGTACATAAGGCTTGCCGATACGATCCGAAGGAGTATAGACAGGCAGCTCACGACGGGCAGGCGGATCGAGAGGTTCGCACAAGTCGTGCATACCCATGATTTCTTTGGGGTGCTTGTCGTTAAGCTCCACGATGATTCGGTCTGCCAGACGGCAAATAGTAGGCAGGATACCTACACCTGTAGTAGGCAGGATCTTACCGTCTTCGGTAACGTCTGCCACCTCTATGATGGCCACATCCACCTTGCCGTAAAAGCCATAGCGCAGATCCTGAGCCAAGGTAGAGAGATGAAGATCGAAATAGGAAGTGCTGCCATTGTTGATAAGATTGCGCAGATCCTTATTGGACTGATATGGAGTACGAAACTTCACAGCATCGGCCTGTGCCAAGACACCGTCCAACCGAGCACCGGTACTGGCACCGGTGAACATACCGATCTTGAAGGGATTGCCTTTTTCATGCTCTGCAATAGCTCGCTTGGCTATTGCCGCAGGTACTACCTTGGGGTTGCCCGCAGGGGTAAAACCGCTAAAGCCGACATTGTCGTTGTGATGCACAAACTCCGCTGCTTCTTCTGCAGTGATAAATCTTAGAGCCATAGTACGTATTATTATTGCTTAATTGGTTGTTGTTGAAATCGATTAACTTTGTTGCCTGCGAAAGTACTGAAACTCTTTCATATAGAGGGAAAAATAACGATAAATTCAGACAAGAGACGATAGACAAGAGTATCGGAACATAAAAGGAGCGAGTCTCACGACTCACTCCTTCCCAAATTAACCAAAACCTTAACTATGAAAAATCTTACTTTTCCATCACAAACATAATGAGCACGAAGTAGTTTTACAAACTTTTGTCGGTAATAATCGAGATAATACGACAATTTGATATAACATACAAGCATGATCGAACAAATCGGAGCGGACTCTAAATCCGCCGAGAACAAACAAGAGCGCAAGCTCTACATCGAGACCTATGGCTGCCAGATGAACGTAGCCGACAGTGAGGTGGTAGCGTCCGTAATGCAGATGGACGGCTACAGCCTTACGGACAACACGGATGAGGCGGATACGATCCTGGTCAATACCTGTTCGGTACGGGACAATGCCGAGCAGAAAGTGCTGAACCGGCTGGCATATTACCACTCGCTACGAAAGAAAAGACGGGCTTCTTCCCGTCTCGTTATCGGGGTATTGGGCTGCATGGCCGAGCGCGTCAAGGAGGAGTTGATCCGCGAACATCACGTGGATGTGGTGGCCGGCCCCGACTCGTACCTCGACCTGCCGAACCTCGTCGGAGCAGCAGAACAGGGAGAGAAAGCCATCAATGTGGAGCTATCCACGCAGGAAACGTATAAAGATGTGATGCCGCTCAAAATGGGTGGCGTACATATCAACGGATTCGTCTCCATCATGCGTGGGTGCAACAACTTCTGCAGCTACTGCATCGTACCCTACACACGAGGCCGAGAAAGAAGCCGCGAAATAGAAAGCATCCTCAACGAAGTGCGGGATCTGAAAGCCAAGAATTTCCGCGAGGTAACGCTGCTGGGGCAGAATGTAAACTCCTACCGATACGAACAAAACGGGCGGATCATCCGCTTCCCCGATCTGCTCGCAGCAGTGGCCGAAGCTGTGCCCGACATGCGCATACGCTTCACCTCTCCTCACCCCAAGGATATGGATGACGAGGCCATCGCCGTCATGGCACGATACCGCAATATCTGCAATCATATACACCTGCCGGCACAGAGCGGAAGCGACAAGATGCTCCGCGTCATGAAGCGCGGCTATACGCGCCGGTGGTATCTCGACAGGGTAGCGGCCATCCGCCGGGCCATACCGGACTGCGCCATCAGCAGCGACCTCTTCTGTGGCTTCCATTCGGAGACGGAGGAAGACTTCGAAGCAACCCTTAGCCTGATGGAAGAGGTAGGTTACGACTCTGCCTTCATGTTCAAATACTCCGAACGGCCGGGTACTTATGCTGCTCGCCACCTTGTGGACGATGTACCCGAAGAGGTAAAGCTTGCCCGTCTGGATCGGATGATAGCCCTCCAGAATCGTCTGAGCGAGGAGAGCAACAAGAGGGACATAGGCAAGACTTTCGAAGTGCTGATAGAGGGCTTCAGCAAACGATCGCGCGAACAGCTATTCGGTCGCACTCAGCAAAATAAGGTGGTGATCTTCGATAAAAACGGTCACCGCGTGGGACAATACATCTATGTACGAATCAAGGATGCTTCTTCGGCCACTCTCTTCGGCGAAGTGGTAGAGACCCCGACTTCGGAATAGCGCTAAGCAGTCGTATTCGATCGGGCTGACGCTCTTAGGCCAAAGCCCTACCCTATCCCGGTTCATTCCGCAGAAGCCCGTTTTTCAGACAAAGCTTCGCCCCACTGCAGCCAAGGAATTCTCCCGAACTCCTTGGCTGTAATTACAATAGTAAGTGCAACAAACGTTTCTTTGTTATCCGACAGGGCAATCGCATTTGAAGCGTTAACACACATATATGCCTGATGATGCTCTGTCCAAAATAAGCACGAAATGTATTAGAGATCCTATATTATACTAAGGTCATTCTCGTCTTACCTTGATTATCCATAATATGCTAATAATTAGCACATTGCAATGAATACCGCAGGCCTACGATCTTTTTTCAATCTCTGCATATAGCCAGTATTCCGTTCGTTTTTCGGTCAATGTAGAGTTGAATTACCGCTAAAAATCGCTAATGGCCGTCATTAGAAAAGTAAGACCTAAAGACAAATCTGGGTTCAAAGGTCTCTTATAGTAAATCGCAAGCCTGTGTTGATGTTCCACACGCTCCGGCCATTAATGTCATTCCGACCCTATCGCTGCTATTCTTTGCGTGGGTGAGAGCATCGAATTCCGATAGGTAGTCCAAAATTTTTCGCTGAATATTTGGTCAATTCGGACAAGTAAGCTATGTTTGCGGTGTACTATCAGACTAATACAGCATGTCGATATAGTTTAAATAACTGATTATTAAGCAATAGAATCCAAAATCAGACGAACGTAATATAGAGGAAAAAGAAGTCAAACAAGAAAAAAGCATCGCAAAAAGGGGAAAAGAGAAACAAAAAACATCTTGCCAATATAGACTCGATGAGTAGCATACACCAAAAGAGACAGCATGATATAAGAGTAAAAAAACAGAAAACGAACAAAAACAGAATAAAACAATGATCAACGCAAAAAACATCAGATTCAGCTATCCGCGACAAAGGTCGCTTTTCGAAAGCTTAAACCTCGACCTGCCGAAAGGGAGTATTACGGGACTACTCGGACGAAACGGGGAGGGAAAGACTACGCTACTGAAACTCCTATGCGGCCAATTACTCCGAAAGGATGGCAATCTGACAGTATTGACGGAAGACCCACGACACCGCTCGGTGAAGTTTTTGTCAAAAGTGTTCCTGCTGCAAGAGGAAGTGACCTGCCCGAATGTTACGATCAGGGATTACTTCCGTATGATCACTCCTTTCTATCCCTCCTACTCACCCGAAGTAGCTCAGGAAATCATCATCGCTTTCGACCTGAACTGGGACATGAAGCTCGGCAAGGTATCGCAGGGGCAGAAGAAAAAGGCTGTCATCGCATTGGCACTCTCTCTTCGTACACCACTCTTGCTGATGGACGAACCGACCAACGGGCTGGATATTCCGAGCAAAAGTGCTTTCCGCCGCCTGATGGCACGATATATAACGGAGGAACAAACGGTCATTATCAGTACACATCAGGTACGCGATCTGGAGCAGATCATCGATCGCATCGTAATGATGGACAAGAATGCCATCGTCTGCAACAGGTCCGTAGCCGAACTGAGCGAGCGATTTGCCTTCCGCCAAGTGGTACCGGGCGATAAGCCTATATATAAGGAAGGCTCTACAATGGGCGAAGTGGGTGTGTATGAGAATACCACCGGAGAAGAAACGCCCTTCTCCATGGAGCTGTTTTTCAATGGCATGATAGCCGAAAGAGAGGTGTTTAATCGCGTGTTGAATCGCTAAGGCTACCACCACTATGACTGCATTAGTAAACAGCCGGCCGACAAATGTCTGGCAGCGCATCGGTCTCCTCTTTGCGATGGAATGGGGTACTCAGAAGAGAAATATTCTGGCCGTAACCGGCACACTCTGTGTAGTAGCCCTTGCTATTGCCATCCTTATATCTGTCAGTATCAATAGGCCTATCTCAGTGGAAGGATTGTCAGGATATATATTTGGTTTCAGTTCATTGTTTTTAATGACGACGATGGTCTATACTTACATCGCCATTCAAAGACAAATCAATCACTCCAAGACCATAGCCTATACAATCATACCGGCTTCTGTGGGAGAGAAATACGTGGTACTCCTGCTTTCTTTTCTGTTTCCGTTCATATGGACAATCGTTCTTTTGGCTATGGCCATATTGTTCTTGGGCATCTTGCTTCCAAGTACTTGGACAGCCCTATATGAGCTGTGGATGAATCTCTTCTTCATAGAACACATTGTATCGGTCGAAGAAGCAGAGTGGGCTGCAAAAATCGTTAGTTCCCTGAGATTCTATTTCATCTTATACAATATCGTGGGTGCCTTCTGTAGCATAGCCATGGCTCTTTGGTGCTGCATCAATGTACGAGGCACCACTCAGTCCATTCTTGCCCATATCGGACTCAATGCCGTGCTGGGTATTTTCTCCTCAGTAGTCGTATTGCCCGCAATGGTAGCACGCTTATCCTATATCGAATACAGCAATTCCATAAATGAGAGAGAAGTTATGGATGTTATTTTCTCCCCCGAGATATGGAGCTACCAGCTGATCACATTAGGATTGGCAGCGATACTATTCTATATCCTATCCTATTTCTCACTGAAAAAACGACAGCTACGATGACGACTACACAGAATCAACATAAAACTGTGCCCTCCTTTCTCGGGCGTATAGGACTGCTCCTTCGCATGGAGTGGTGTACACAGGGACGCAATACTCTATTTTTCCTATTGGCTCTACTGGGAGCACTCGTAGGTCTGACGATGCTATTGCACATAGGAGATGAGCTAAATCCTCTCTCGGTAAAGGATCGAACGCATTTTGACCTTTGGCCGTTGACCCTCGTTTGCGTAGCTTTCTACGTATTCCGAATCGTACAAGGCCGGGTCAATAAGTCCGACACCGTCACCTATACCTTAATACCGGCTTCTGCCACAGCAAAGTTCGTCGTTATACTGATAGAGGGGATATTGGCACTGTTGGTAGCCGCTGTTGTAAACCAAATAGCCTATACGATAGAGGTACTCCTCTACCCCGCTGTCTTGGAAGCATCGTACTATGCGCCTTATATCTGGCAGACATCAGCAGGCTATGGGTGGTTTTCATCCGGATTCTTGGATCTCTACTGGCCGGGGGCCGTCATTCTGTTCAATGTACTGTCAGCAGGTATTTACTTCGCCGTTAGTGTCCGAAAACTCACCATGGCTACCGTGGCTTTCCTCCTGACTATGGGAAGTGAAACGATTTTGTTCGGCATACTGACATCCAATCTGAACCTGTACGGAGAAGATCTTTTCACTGCTCTTTTCTTCGGCAGTATCGGCTTGTGCCTATTCGTTTTATCCTTTATCAACCTTCAAAGACGACAACTGAAATGACTGCTATACTTCAAGCACAATCCATATTCCTCCAAATATCGGACACGATCAAGGACAGGATTCTCTCCGGCGAATATTCGGCCGATGAAAGAGTACCATCTGTCCGCGAATTGGCCGAACAGATGGAGGTCAATCCCAACACAGCGATGCGAGCTGTCGAACGCTTGCAAATGGAAGGTATGATCTATAACAAGCGCGGACTCGGCTACTTTGTCAGCCCCAACGCTCGCGAAGAGATCCTTGCCTCTCGACGCAAGAAATTCGTAGAAGAGGTGGTACCGGCCCTGCTCAGCGAGATGAAACTCCTCGGTATAGGCCTCGACACCCTCCAATCCGAATGGGACAAACAAACAGAGAATAATTCATAGACTATATGCGTTGCCTTCTTATCCGCTCCCGTTGCGGCATTGCGCGAGTCGCCGCCAATGGGGGCGGAGCGGAAGACTCCCTCTCTCCTACCCCTTCTTTTCGAGCATTCTGATAAAGGAAAGGAGTTCGACTACAGACTATTCACAAGCAATAAACTTAAAGTGTTTGCCACAGGTAACAGCCGATACATACACAATAAACCAACAATCATCCAAGCAATGAAACGAATCGTTTTATCATCTTTCCTGTTCGTTCTGTCCATACTTTCTTTGATGGCACAGAACAATACCCTCGATGTACACATATCCGGTACGATCAAGGATGCCTCCTCCGGCGAACCAGTGCCCTATGCCACTGTAAGCATCCGGCCGACAGGAGCAGATACCACACAGGTGTTCCGACAAGTGACTGACGGCAACGGCTACTTCGTCATAGGCCTGCCGGCAGCTCCCTCCTATCACCTGACAGCTTCGTTCGTAGGTATGAAAACCCATACCATGCAGATTAGTCGGGGAAATGGACAGCACGACATCAAATCCATCGACATTTCTCTCGAATCCGAGGATAAACAACTCTCCACCGTCACCGTATCGGCAGCACGACCACTGGTGAAGATGGAGATAGACCGCCTGTCTTATAATATGAAAGATGACCCCGCAGCCAAGACGAACAACCTGCTCGAAATGCTGCGCAACGTTCCTTTGGTAACGGTGGATGGTCAGGGCAATATCCAGGTGAAAGGATCTTCCAACTTCAAAATCCACCTCAATGGCAGGCCCTCGACCATGGTGAGCAGCAACCCGAAGGAGGTCTTTCGCTCCATTCCTGCCCATACGATCAAACGGGTGGAGGTCATCACCGATCCGGGTGTAAAGTACGATGCGGAAGGCACAAGTGCCATCCTAAACATCGTCACGGAAGAAGGTAAGAAGCTGGAAGGATATTCAGGTTCCATCACGGCCAGTGTCAGCAACAATCCCACAGCCAACGGTAGTATCTTTCTGACGGCCAAGTCCGGCAAAGTCGGTCTGACTACCAACTATAACTACTACGGTGGCAAAAACAAGGGCTCTCGCTACTTTACCGAACGCACTACATCCATGCTCCAAACAATAGAAGAAGGCAAAGGGCAAGAAACCTTTGGCGGACACTTCGGCAATGCCCTCCTCTCATTCGAGATAGATTCGCTCAATCTCTTTACGGTGGGCGGCAATGTACGCCTTTGGGAGATGACCACCGACCGGAACAGCGTAGAAAAAAGCTTTGCCGGCAGCAACCTCATGTCCTACATAGACAGAAAACTCAAAACACAGATGGATGCCGGATCATACGAGCTCAATGCCGACTATCAGCACAGCACTCGCCTGCCGGGCGAATTGCTCACCGTTTCCTACCGCTTCACTCACAATCCTAATAATAGCGAGACCTTCATTGACCAATGGAAGCGCGATCCGCTCAATACAGCTAATACGATCCAGTACGCCGGCCAGCACTCCAAATCCGATGCGGGCATGGACGAACATACGGCACAAGTGGACTATACACGTCCCTTAGGACAAGCACATTCTTTGGAAGCAGGGCTGAAGTACATCTATCGTCATGCCACGAGCGATCCGCTCTATGAGATACGACCATCCGAAGATGCTCCGTGGCAGCCCGGCTCCCTATATGCACAGAATCCGTCGAACGGAAAATTCCGCCACGATCAATACATCGGAGCAGCCTATGCCGGCTACAACTATCGTAAGGATCAGTATTCTTTGCAAACCGGCCTCCGAGTGGAAAGCAGCAGGCTGAAAGCACTCTTTCCCGAAAACGCAGCAGCAGATTTCTCCCACAACTCGTTCGACTGGGTGCCACAGCTCACGCTCGGCTATACCCCCTCGCCCATGAAGCAGCTCAAGCTGGCCTATAACTTCCGAATCCAACGTCCTGCAATCGGCCAACTGAATCCCTACCGGCTACAGACCAACGATTATCAAGTACAGTATGGTAATCCCGACCTAAAGTCGGAGAAGCGTCACCACGTCGGTCTCTCCTATAATCAATACGGAGCCAAGGTCATGCTTACAGCATCGCTCGACTACGACTTCTGCAACAACGCCATCCAGAATTACACCTTCTCCGACCCGGCCAATCCCAATCTGTTCCACCAGACCAATGGCAATATCGGACGAGAGCATTCTTTCAGCTTGAATACCTATGCCATGTACACGCCGGCCGTATGGGTCAGGATTATGCTCAACGGAAATATCGATCGCACATTCCAAAAGAGCGAAGCACTCGGCATTGATGTCAATTCATGGTCCGGCATGGTATACTCAGGCCTGATGTTCACCCTGCCGAAGGATTGGGCTGTGAATCTCTTCGGAGGTTATTATCATGGGGGAAGAAGCTACCAGACGAAGTATGATGGCAATGTATTCAACAATATCGGTATAGCCAAACAGCTTTTCGACAAAAAATTGAGAGTCTCGCTGAGCGCAAACAACATTCATGCGAAGTATTCGACATGGAAGAGCCGGACCATCGGCAATGGATTTACTATTTATTCGGAAAATGCCGGTATACAACGGAGTGTTTCCCTCAGCCTCACCTATAGCTTCGGTAAGATGAATACACAAGTGCGCAAGGTACAGCGTACGATCGTCAACGACGACCTCAAGCAAACCTCATCCCAAGGACAGCAGGGTGGCGGACAAGGAAATCCTACCGGCAATTGATCAAGAAACACTGTAAAAAAACACCATACAATGAGAAAAAAGATTTTCGCCGGCCTTGTCGGTCTCATAGGCACAGCACTGATAGCCGGTGCATGCAATATCAAATTCGACAACAAAGGCAAAACAATCACCCCCAAGGGCGATGCCATCACGGAGACTCGCAACATCGGTACATTCGACAAGATCGATGTCGAGGATGCATTCAACATCCACTACAAAGCCGGTATTCCGACTGACGGACTGACCATCGAGGCAGCACCCAATCTGATGGAATACATCGTCACGGAAGTGGCGGATGGCGAACTTTCCATCCGACTCAAAGACCGCTATTCGATCCACGACGGGAAGATCGTCATTACGGTCGGTTCACCCACCCTCAAGGCAGTGGAGATGTCCGGTGCCTGTGCACTGAATGTGGAGGGAGAGCTTGCCGGCGACCGGCTCGATCTGGACCTGTCGGGAGCTTCTTCTGTAAACCTCACCGGCCGTCTCAGAGCATTGGATATAAACGCTTCGGGAGCTTCCGGTATCAAACTGAAAGGCTCCGGCGAGGAGTTCACGCTCTCATGCAGCGGAGCTGTTGGTTGTGATGCATCCGATTTCATTACCCAACGTACCGAAGTATCCGTCAGTGGCACGGCATCGGTGAAGATCAATGCTTCCGAGTCTGTACGGGGAGATCTCTCCGGCATATCCTCTCTCGAAAATTACGGAGCCTCTTCGAATGATGAGGTAACAACCTCCGGCATGTCTTCCTACAAGCACAAATAACCCATATAAGCAGAAGGGATGACCCTCACATCGGAATAGGACGACCTTACCGAATTGTTAGGACGACCTTACCGAGCTGTTAGGACGACGTTACTGAGCTATTAGGACGACCTTACCGAGCTATTAGGACGACCTTACCGAGCTGTTAGGACGACCTTACCGATCGGGGCACTACTTTTGAATAGAATATGTCAGCATATTTTTCTAATCTTGTCGTCGCTATCGGCAGAATCCAATGGTCCTCTCCTTCCTGTCCGATACCACCGAAGAAACAAGCAATTCATCATAATCACCCAACAAAACACCAAGTATGAAACTAAAAATCCTATTACTAACAATCCTGACATTAGGAGCAATGACTGTGCATGCACAAAAGATCACAGGCGACTGGAAAGGAATGCTCTCCATTCCGCAAGCCAACATGGAGCTGGAACTCATATTCCACATCACCGGAGAGGGTGCCGACCTCTCCACGACGATGGATGTACCTGCTCAGGGAGCAACCGGCATACCCGTAGAGAAGACCTCCTTTGCCGATGGCAAACTGACACTCTCCGCAGCTGCCCTTCAGTTCACATTCAAGGGCACCCTGTCCGGCAATACGATAGAAGGCAATGTAGAGCAGATGGGCTTCAGTCTGCCGCTTACGCTACAACGATTCGAATCCAAATTGCCCGGCAATACAGCCTTGCCTTCGACCGAAGAAGAGCTTAAGGCACTGGCAGCTTTGGACAAGGGCAACTACAAATACAAGGTAGAAGACTACTTTGCCAAACCCAAGGCTTCCGCTTTTCAGCTAAGCCCCAACGGCAAGTACCTCTCATACATGGAAAAGGACGATGCCGGCAAACGCCATGTCTATGTCAAGGAAATTGCCACCGGCACCGTCAAGCGTGCCATCGAAGAAAAGGACGAACTGATCAAAGGCTACGGATGGATCAACGACGAACGTCTCTTCTTTGTCATGGACAAAGGAGGGAATGAGAACTATCACCTCTTTGCTTCGAATATCGACGGCAGCAATACCCGCGATCTCACCCCCTTTGACGGAGTGAAGGCTTCGATCCTCAACATGCTCAAAGAGCAGAAGGACTACATGATCATATCCATGAACAAAAACAATCCGCAGATCTTCG
>ERZ772799.787-NODE-787-length-12030-cov-3.575532_pt1 | contig 12030 bp, 10 predicted proteins | sample MGYA00511345_ERZ772799 | MGnify/ENA primary metagenome ERZ772799 (study PRJEB29015, sample SAMEA2738037) | human oral metagenome | biome: human oral; feature: human-associated habitat; material: saliva | place: China | collected 2238 ... | reverse complement strand
GCGTAGCTAAGCAGGACCTCAAGAAGCCCAATGGCGCTACCGTCTCGATCTACGCCTATGGCGATACGGGCGACATCGTCCGTGAGCTTCGCGAGACCCATGGCCCCCGTACGCAGGCTGAGTATGATGCCGACAAGGAGCACAAGCTCCCCCTGCTCAAGCTCATCGACCGCTACTACTACGAGGTGAAGTATACCCAGACCAATACCGAGGGCTTCCCCACGAAGATGGAGGTCACCGTCGAGAAGGGTGTCGCTAAGACGAAGACCACCTACACGGCGAATATCAGCTACACCTACTTCGCTGATCCCGCGCCTAAGAACTAACTCCCTTCCCTCCGCCTAACCCGATCAAGTAAGTATATCCCTACGTGCGAATAGATATCCTCACCGTCGTGCCCGAGCTCCTCGAGAGCCCGCTCCAGCACTCCATCGTCGGCCGTGCCCAGCAGCAGGGCTTCCTCGAGCTTCATGTCCACAATATCCGTGACTACGCTACGAATAAGTGGCGCCGTGTCGACGACTATCCCTTCGGGGGGGAGGCAGGGATGATCCTGCAGATCGAGCCGATCGACCGCGCTATCGCCGACCTCAAGAGCCAGCGCCACTACGATGAGGTGATCTATACTTCGCCAGATGGGGAGACCTTCGATCAGGGTATTGCGAACCAGATGAGCCTGCAGGAGAACCTCATCATCCTCTGCGGCCACTACAAGGGGATCGACCAGCGCATCCGTGAGCACCTCATCACGCGTGAGATCTCTGTCGGGGACTACGTCCTCACGGGCGGTGAGCTACCTGCTGCTATCATGGTGGATGCCGTGGTGCGCCTACTGCCTGGCGTCATCGGTGACGCAGAGAGTGCGCTCTCTGATACCTTCCAGGACGACCTTCTCGCGCCACCTATCTACACCCGACCCGCCGACTACAAGGGGTGGAAGGTGCCCGACGTCCTCCTCAGTGGGCACGCCGCCCGTATCGAAGCGTGGAAGATGGAGTGCGCCCTCGAGCGTACGAAGCGCCTGAGACCCGACCTCTACAAGAAGCACTTGGGGCACGAGAAATAGCTAATTAATTCCTAAATTTGCCCTTAGGATGGGGCACTACGGAGGGACCTCGGGCAGGAAGCCCGCGGCTGCACCCTCTCGTGTGCCCGTCGCTTCGCTTTAGATAAGTCACTAAATAACACACTATAATCGAAGAATCATGGCTTTGAAGTTTATCACAGCTGACGAAGCAGCCGCACTCGTAAAGGACGGCGACAACATTGGTTTCAGCGGCTTTACCCCCGCAGGTTGCCCCAAGGTCGTACCTGGAGCTATCGCTAAGCGCGCCGAAGAAGAGCACGCTGCAGGCCGCCCATTCAAGGTGGGTATGTTCACTGGTGCCAGCACGGGCGACCGTCTCGATGGCGCACTGGCTCGCGCAGGTGCAGTTAAGTTCCGCACGCCCTATCAGTCGAACAAGGATATGCGCAACGGCATCAACGCTGGTGAGCACCCCTACTTCGATATGCACCTCTCGATGCTCGCTCAGGAGCTCCGCTATGGCTTCCTCGGCAAGATCGACGTCGCTATCGTCGAAGTTGCTGACGTCACCGAAGACGGTGAGATCGTACCCACCTCTGGTGTCGGTATCCTCCCCACGATCTGCCGCCTGGCGGACAAGATCATCGTCGAGCTGAACGACAAGCATCCCAAGGAAATCCGCGGTATCCATGACATCGCTGAGCCTCTCGATCCTCCTCATCGCCGTGATATGCCCGTATATAGCCCCAGCGATCGCGTCGGTCAGCCCTTCGTGAAGGTCGACCCTGCTAAGATCGTCGGTGTCGTCCGTACGAGCGAGCCTAATGACGAAGGCGCCTTCGCTCCACTTGATGATGTCACGAAAGCTATCGGTGACAACGTGGCTAAGTTCCTCGTCTCTGAGATGGAAGCTGGCCGTCTGCCTAAGGAATTCCTCCCCCTGCAGAGTGGTGTAGGTAACGTGGCTAACGCTGTCCTCGGCGCTCTCGGTGACAACAAGCAGATCCCTGCCTTCGAGGTCTACACCGAAGTCATCCAGGACGCTGTCATCGAGCTGATGAAGAAGGGTCGCGTGAAGTTCGCCAGTGGCTGCTCACTCTCTGTGACGCGCCCCGTCATCCAGGAGATCTACGGCAACCTCGACTTCTTCAAGGATAAGCTCCTGCTGCGTCCTCAGGAATACTCTAACAATCCTGAGATCGTCCGCCGTCTCGGTGTCATCACCATCAATACGGCTCTCGAAGCTGATATCTTCGGTAACATCAACTCCACGCACGTCAACGGTACGCGTATGATGAATGGTCTCGGTGGCTCAGGCGACTTCGCTCGCAATGGCTATCTCTCGATCTTCACCACGCCTTCTACCGCTAAGGATGGCAAGATCTCGGCCTTCGTACCTATGGTCTCGCACCTCGACCACAGCGAGCACTCGGTGAAGATCATCATCACCGAGTACGGTATCGCTGACCTCCGTGGTAAGAGCCCCCGCCAGCGTGCTGAGGAGATCATCGAGAAGTGCGTACACCCCGACTACAAGCAGCTGCTGCGTGACTACCTCAACCTCGGTGTGAAGGGTCATACGCCTCAGTGTCTCGATGCTTGCTTTGCGTTCCATCAGGAGATCGCAGCCTCGGGTGATATGCGCAACGTCGACTGGTCTAAGTACAAGAAGAACTAAGCCCACCCGCATAGCTCTAAGCTAAACGCGCCGCCGCCCCGGTGCTCCTCTTGACGGAGGAGTGCCGGGGCGGCGGTCGTTTTGTCTGTATGTAGAGGGTGGGGTAGCGTGCGGTGCTACGGATGCTTAGTCGCGGATGAGCGGCATTGTCGAGCAGCGCAGGAGACCACCCATCTTGGAGATCTCCTGATAGGGTACCTCTTCGACGGTCATACCCCACGCCTCACGCAGGTGTGCATTGAGTCGGGTAAAGTGGCGGTCGCTGATGAGGGCATCGGGCGAGAGGGAGACGACGTTCGTGCTCATGTAGTAGGCTTCTTCGGGGGTGACGCCGAAGAGGTTGTCACGGCCGAAGATCTCCTCGACGAGGGCGACATCACGCTCATGGAGGAAGCCCTCACGATAGATGAGTGCGCGGCCACGGCTCACGGGCTGGAAGGCACAGTCGAGGTGGAGGACGGACTTAGCGGGCTCGCGGTCGTGCTTGCGTAGCTCAATGGGTACGATGCGCTTGTGGGGGAAGCGCTCGCAGAAGAAGTCGATAGCGTAGCGGTTCGTTCGGGCGGTCTTGAAGCTGGAGTAGTCGTCGCCGAAGTACGCCCCGACGAAGAGGATGTCGTCATAGAGGAGCACGTCACCACCCTCGGTGTGGACGGCCTCGGGGAGGGACTCAATGTGTGCGGGATCGATGAGGGGGAAGATCGAGCTGGCGAAGGCTTCGGTCTCCCGCTCGCGGTCAGGTATGAGATTGGAGATGAAGAGGGTGTCGTCGATGGTGAAGGCTACGTCACGGGCGAAGACCTGGTTGTAGTCGGTGAGTGGGGCGGGTCGCAGCGTGCGGACGCCGTAGCGATCGAGGACGTCGAGGACGCACTGCATCTCGTGGCGTACATCGGCTTCGCTGGGGAAGACCCCGCGGCTCACGGCTTCGTAGCTCTTGGCATCATAGGTCTCTTGGAGGGTGGGGATGGGGCCCAGACTGTCGGGGAGCCCGAGGACGACGGCTCGGAGGCGAGCCGTCTCGTTGGTGACATGGGGGATGATCCGTTCCATAGGTATTTGCTTGATAGTCGGGGAGGCTGGGCGTCAGCTTCCCCTCTTTGTTACAAATATAGCGATTCTACGCTGATTCCCTTGCTCTATGCTGGGGGTTAAGCTCGCCTCGACGGGGTTCTCGATGTGCGTACTATTTGCCTGTTTTTTTTGTGCCCTTCGCATCGAGCTCTCCGTGAGGGCGATAGGAGGATCTTTGGAGGACGGTATTGCGACCTATATTGGTCGCTGGTCGGAGCTATATTGGTCGCCGCGTGGATCAATATAGGTCGCAGAACGGACCAATATAGGTTGGCTCGGTGACCAATATAGGTCACGACGCGAACCAATATAGGTTACTTTTCCTCTCCATAAAGGGGTGAATCGGGTAGCTATATAAGGGGGATTTGTCTGTGTGAAATTGTACATAGGCTCCGGGGTGTGAGTCGCGGAGTGTCGAGAGTCATTGCGATGCCCTCTCAGTGGGCTGGTTGGTACTGGCTATTAGGCGTTTGAATCCTCTGTGTGTGGGGGGGTAGCTTCTTCAACAATGCTGAGGCTACGCGTGACCTCGTCACCCGTGTTCTGCTCAATGCCAAGACGATGAACAATATCTCGGAATCTCTGGTCCTGCAGTCCTATATCACTGTGGCTAGTCATGCTACGAACCAGGGTATCCAGCTCCTCCACTGGGGGGCAATCGATGGTGAGTGGGAAAAAGCTGTGATGAACCTCGGTAACAATCGCCAGGCTGTCGTAGACTACGGTAACAACGTCTTCAACAACGTCACCAGACTCTCTCGCGTCAACCGCTTCTACGGCTACAATGGCTACAACGGTGGTATCCTCGCTCTCTGGCGTAATACGACTCTTGCTAATGACGACAAGCGTGGCGTCTTCGGTAACCTCACCTATCAGCCTCTGCGCGGTTACTCTACGAGGTATCATAATGATGGGTTGAAGCAGGGTAGTATGGCTCCTCCCCAATAATTCCCCTTATATAAGGTATAAGATGTCAGTCCCCGCACCCTTCCTTAGGGTGTGGGGACTGATGCATATGAGTAGATAGGTAAAATACTTAACTTTGTGTGAGGGGATTCCCCTCCCAACGTATTGATCATAGAACGATAAGCTATGAGTAAGCATCCCTTCCGCGGGATGGGTGTGGCACTGGTCACGCCCTTCACCGAATCGCAAGAGGTCGACTACAAGAGTCTGGAGCGCCTCCTCGAACATCTGCTCCGTGATGGGGCTACGGACTTTATCGTCATCCACGGGACGACGGGTGAGTCGCCCTGCCTCACGCGTCAGGAGCGCCAGCGAGTCACCGACCATGTCGTCGAGCAGGTCGCAGGACGCTGCCCGCTGATGATAGGCCTTGGGGGTAACAATACCCGCGAGACGGCAGAGCGCCTTCGTGAGCTTGACCCCCGCGGTCTCTCGGGTGTCCTCTCGGTAGTGCCCTACTACAACAAGCCTTCGCAGGAGGGGATGTACCGCCACTTCGCACACTTGGCAGAGGCGAGCCCGCTACCGCTGGTGCTCTACAACGTGCCTGGGCGGGTCGGGGTGAATATGGCTCCCGACACAGTCGTGCGCTTGGCGCGGGACTTCGATAATATCATCGGGATCAAGGAGGCTTCGGGCTATCCCCAGCAGGCGGCACAGATCACCGCATGCGAGCTGCCCGAGGACTTCGTCGTCCTCTCGGGTGATGATGCGCTCACCGTGCCCTTCATCCAGAATGGTGCTGTAGGCGTGATCTCCGTAGTAGGGAATGCCTATCCCCGTCTCTTCTCCCACCTGACGCACCTGGCTATGGAGGGGCATATCAATGAGGCCGACATGATCCAGACGGAGATGCGTGCCATCAATACCCAGCTCTTCCAAGAGGGCAATCCCGTCGGGATCAAGGCCCTGCTCTATCTCATGCGTCTCATCGACAGCAATAGCCTACGCCTACCCTTGGTCGCTGCGAGCCCTGAGCTCTCCGAGCGCCTCGATGCTACGCGCAAGGCCCTCGATATCTACGCCTCCCACCTCTTTGCCTAAGTGAGCCCGACGACAGAGATCTGCGACAGATATTGGACGATCGCCGAGCCTAGCGAAGGAGAGTACTCTGAGAAGAGAAGTAAGTTCCTCGCCTACGCCTATCCCGTGACGACCGAGGAGGAGGCGCTGGAGCGTGTGCGCGAAGTGCGTGCCCGCTACTACGATGCCCGCCACGTGTGCTGGGCTTATCGTCTGGGCCCTACGGGTGACCCTTATCGTGCGAATGACGATGGCGAGCCCTCGGGAACGGCTGGTAAGCCCATTCATGGTATCCTCGTCTCGCTGGGGCTGACGGAGGTTATCGTCCTTGTCGTGCGCTACTTCGGTGGCGTGAAGCTTGGTACGAGTGGCCTCATTGAGGCTTATCGTGAAGCAGCCTTGGCTGCTCTCACCGATGCACCCCGCCGTGAGTGCATCCTTACTGAGCGCATTCGCCTGAGCTTCAGCTATGAGCTGATGGGCCCCGTGATGCGCATCGTCAAGGAGACCGAAGCCCGCGTCGTCGTGCAGGACTTCAGAGAGTCCTGTTTCCTCGAGCTTGAGCAGCGCCAGGGGTGTGCCACCGAGCTCCGCTCCCGTCTGGAGCAACTCTATGGGGTGACCCTTCTCCCCGAAGATCCCGACTCCACCCATTCCGAAGAATAATATCCTATCATATAGATGGAAGAGAATATACCTACTCCTGAGCTGGAGGCTATAGGCCAACTCACGGACGATGTCGCAGAGCTCAAGGCGAAGTCTGTCTCAGGCTTCGGCTGGTCAACAATCCAGCAGATCGTCGGGCGTGTAACCACCTTCGTGGTGAACCTGGCTCTGGCGCGCCTACTCGTGCCGGAGGACTTCGGTACGCTCGCCGTACTGGGGATCTTCCTCGCTATCTCCGCCCAACTCGCTGATATTGGCTTCGGGAGCTCGCTGACGCGCTCGGAGCGTGTCGATGATGCTGACCTCTCGACGATCTTCTACTACAACATCGGGATGAGTAGCCTGCTCTACCTCATCCTCTTCATCGCAGCACCATGGATCGCGGACTACTTCCGCAATCCTATCCTGGTCTCCGTCCTGCGTGTGATCTCGCTGAGCGTGGTCATCAACTCGCTGTGCAGTATCCAGGCGATCTTGGTCTGGAGGCAGATGGAGTTCCGCAAGGATATGCTTATTCAGCTCGCTACGGGCGTGCTGTCTGGGCTGACAGGCGTCGTGATGGCTTACTTCGGCTATGGCTACTGGGCGCTGGTGGGGATGGGGCTTGCCAACTCGATCGTGCGCCTCATCGGCTACTGGTGCTCGTCCCCTTGGCGGCCTAAGCTCATCTTCAGCATGGAGAAGCTCAAGCTTCACTTCGGCTACGGCTCGCGTATGGTCGGCGCTGGGATAATCAACACGCTGTACAACAGCCTGATGACGATCCTCATCGGGCGCTACTTTTCGCTCTCTACCCTCGGGCTCTATGGTAATGCTAACGCCCTATATATCGTCCCTGTCTCGGTCATCGCTGACCCCATCAACAAGGTGACTTTCCCCGTCTTCGTGCGCTTCCAAAATGATAAGGAGCGCCTTCGTGCGGGCTATCGTCGTGTGATGCGCCTCCTATTCCAGCTCTCTTGCCCGCTGATGGTGGCGCTGGTCGTGCTGGCGAATCCCATCTATCACTTCCTCTACGGGGATAAGTGGATGGCGGCTGCACCTTACTTCCAGATCCTCTGTATCTGCGGGATCCTCTTCCCCATCAACTCCTATAATATCAATCTCCTTGAGGCTAAGGGGCGTAGTGACCTGCACCTGCGTCTGGAGGTTATCCGCCGTGTCATCGGAGTCGCTGCGGCCTTCATCGGCTTACAGTTCGGTATCTACGGGCTACTGTGGAGTACGGCAATTACGCAGGTGATCTACCTCTTTATCAATAGCCATTACTCGGGTCGCTTCATTGATTATCCCCTTGGACAGCAGCTGGGCGAACTCTTCCCCTTTGCGCTGATGAGTGCAGCTGCCGGAGGCCTTCTTTGGGGATTAGATACCTATGCATTATCATCACTTGCCGACTTTTGGCGTTTATCTATTGGGAGTACAGTATTAGGGCTGACCTATCTCCTCTTGGTCTACCTCTTTGCCCGTGAAGACTACCTCTACGTATGGGGGCTGGTGCGCCACTATGTGCTGCGTCGCCCCGCTACCCAGTCCTGACAAATTGTTATCTTTGTAGACATTGGTCTACAATACATTGTATCACGTCCATAATCATAGAATGAGAATTATGAAGAAGATCATCTTGGCCTCTCTGGCACTTGTGGCAGTTGCTTCACTGAGCTCCTGCGGTGCGAAGAAGAGCGCTTATCGTAAGGCCTACGAGCAGGCTAAGCAGCGTGAGGTCGCTACTCAGAGCACCACGCCAGCCGTACAGTATGAAGCCCCTGCAGCCGCTCCTGCTGTCCCCGTGACCGTACGCAAGGAGCGTGTCACTACTTACCAGGGCGAAGATGCTACCCGTCTGAAGCGCTATAGCGTAGTCGTAGGTAGCTTCCAGAATCCTACGAATGCTCGCAACCTCAAGGATCGTATGGTCCAGGCTGGCTACAGCGCCGTCCTCGCTACCAACGACGTAGGTATGCTGCGTGTCATCGTAGCCAGCTTCGATACGCGCGAAGAAGCTGCTGCAAGCCGTGACGCTATCAAGGCTCGCTTTGCTCCTGACTTCAAGGATGCATGGCTCCTGGAAAACGATAACTAATCAGACTTTATAGCCCCCGCCCCAATCCCTGGGGCGGGGCTACCTATATCTATATGGAGATACTACAGAGCTACTCGCTACGTGAGCACAATACCTTCGGTATCGATGCCCAGGCTGACTGGTTCATCCCCTTCGCCAGCATCGAGGATCTCCAGCTATTGAGCCGTGACGAGTACTTCCAAGAGTGTCGCTGTATCACTATTGGTGAGGGAAGCAACCTGCTCTTCCTCACCAATTTTCATGGGATCGTACTCCACTCGGTGATCCAAAGTATCGAGCGCTGCGCTGAGACGGCCGATACGGTCGACCTCCTCGTCGGCTCAGGCGTCAAGTGGGACGACTTCGTAGCCCAGATGGCCGAAGCCGAGCTCTACGGCGTCGAGAACCTCTCCCTCATCCCAGGCGAAGTCGGTGCTGCCGCTGTGCAGAACATCGGCGCCTATGGTGCTGAGATCTGCGAGGTCATCCGCGAGGTGCATACGGTGCATCGTCGTACGGGCGAGGTGCGTCACTTCGCTGTCGAGGAGTGCAACTACAGCTATCGCCATAGCTTCTTCAAGGAGCCCGAGGCGGCTGACTACATCGTCACGCACGTCCTCCTTCGTCTCTCCAAGCACCCCCATCTGAAGCTCGACTATGCTGACCTCCGTCAGCGCGTGGAGGCTCGCACGGCGACGCCTACCGCCCGCGATATACGTGATGAGGTCATCCGCATCCGCCAAGAGAAGCTCCCCGACCCGAAGGTCTTGGGCAACGCTGGTAGCTTCTTTATGAACCCCATCATCTCGGCCGAGGCTTTTGAGCGCCTTCGTGAAGCTTATCCCGAAGCGCCACACTACGATCTCCCCGACGGACGGGTGAAGGTCCCTGCAGGCTGGCTCATTGACCGCTGTGGTCTCAAGGGCTATCGTCTCGGACATGCCGCCGTCTATGAGCGTCAGGCACTCGTCCTCGTCAATGCTGATGGCGAAGCTACGGGGCAGGACATCGCTCGCTTGGCAGAGTATGTGCAGGAGCAGGTCGCAGAGCGCTTTGGCCTACAGATCACCCCTGAGGTGAGGTACATCTCTTAGATATCCACCCTTCACCTCGCTGCTTATTCACCTAACTACTCGCTCTACCACGCACCCTCTCTCACTCGATAGAGAAGGTATCTCTTTGGCGTGGTAGCTCTCCCTCCTACTTACATGAAGGTAATTCTTCTCGGTACGGGCACCAGCACTGGTATCCCCGAGGTAGGCTGTGGCTGCCCAGTGTGCCATAGCTCTGATGCTCGTGACCGTCGTCTGCGCACCTCTGCCCTCATCATCACCGAGGGTGGGAAGCGTATCCTCATCGACTGTGGCCCTGACTTCCACTACCAAGCCACACGTCTCGGTATCGATCGTATTGATGCTATCCTCTTGACTCACGAGCACTACGACCATACGTTCGGTCTGGACGATGTGCGTACCATCGCATGGCGTCAGGATATCCCCATCTACGGGCAGCAGCGCGTCCTCGACTCGGTGCGTGCTCGTATGCACTACGTCTTCAGTGACCATCCTTACCCAGGGACGCCTCGCTTCACCCTCTGCCCGATAGAGGAGGGGAGTGATGCCTCCTTCGAGCTCTTCGGTGAGTATGTCACGCCCATCTCGCTGGCGCATGGCTCGCTACCTATCGTGGGCTATCGTATCGGCGAGGTGAGCTACATCACCGATATGAAGACCATCGAGCCCAGCGAATGGGCTAAGGTCAGTGGCTCACAGCTCCTCGTCATCAATGCCCTGCGCTATCAGCGTCCGCACCCCAGCCACCAGTCGGTGGAGGATGTCGAGCGGCTGCTACCTGAGCTTGCCGTGCGTCCCAAGCTGACCCTTCTCACGCACCTCTCGCACCATGCTCCTTCGCATGCCCAGCTGGAGGCTATGCTCCCCGAAGATTTGCAGCCTGCTTACGACCAAGAGTATATCGTGGTCGACGAAGCGGGACCTCGTATCCTTCCTCTCCCAAAGTATGTAGAGCCCTATAGCTACCGCGATATGGGTCGTATCGCCTATGCCGATGCGTGGGCACTGCAGAAGGAACTCTTCGAAGCCCAGCTGAAGGCTAAGCACGAGCACCGCCCCACGGAGTCCTTCCTCCTCTTCTGTGAGCACAATCCCGTCTTCACTATGGGCCTCCATGCCGATGCGACGAATATGCTGATGAGCGAGGACTTCCTCCGTGAGAGTGGCTACGACTTCTTCTCCGTCGAGCGCGGGGGGGATGTCACCTACCACGGCCCTGGGCAGATCACTGGCTATCCCATACTCGATCTGGAGCGCTTCGGTCTCGGGCTGAAGGCTTATATCGAGCTGCTGGAGCAGTCGGTCATCGAGCTTCTCGCCTTCTTCAAGATCGAGGCGGGGCTGAAGGACGGCGCTACGGGCGTGTGGCTCGATGTCGGCGATCCCCAGCGCGAGCGTAAGATCTGTGCTATCGGTGTGAAGAGCAGCCGCTACGTCACGATGCACGGCTTCGCCCTCAATGTCAATACCGACCTCGCTCCCTTCCAGCTCATCAATCCCTGTGGCTTCAAGGATGGCAAGGTCGCCTCTATCGCTGGCGAAGTGGGCCACGAGGTGGACTTCACCGTGGCTAAGCATCTCTTAGCTTCGATCCTCCATCGTCGTCTTGCGGCCCTCCTTCCTCCGCGTTTCTAATCCCCCCAATCCCTCCCTTTTACATCCCCATCACTCACATCATATCCTATGACTACTGAGTTCAATCTCTCTACACCGCCGCTCCTTTTCTCGGCGATCTCTCTCATCCTCCTGGCTTATACCAACCGCTTCCTCTCCTATGCCTCCACGGTGCGCAGCCTCAAGGAGCGCTATGAGAATAACCCCGAAGGTGAGCCTACCTCCCTCAAGCAGATCGAGAACCTTTACCGCCGTCTCGATCTCATCCGCTGGATGCAGGTGCTCGGTGCATCGAGCCTGCTGGTCTCGCTCGTGGCTATGTTCCTCTACTACCTGGAGTGGAACGTCGCTGGTGGCGTCGTCTTCGGCGTCGGTATGGTCCTTCTGGCGCTCTCGCTCTGCGTCTGCATCTGGGAGATCCAGATCTCGGTGAAGGCTCTCAACCTCAGCCTCCAGTCCATCCGGCGTGAGCGTAGTGGTTCGCTCCGTCAGCGCCCCGATGATGAGACCCTCCAGCGTGAGAAGTCTCGCAGCAAGCGCAAGAAGAACCGCGACAATAAGGAGGGCAAGGAAGCTTCTTCCCAGCCCGCAGCTCCTGCTCAGCCTCAGGAGAAGCAGCCCAACCAAGGTCAGCAGGGCGGTGGTCGTCAGCCCCGTCAGGAGCGTGGCGAGCGCAACGAACGCAATGACCGCGGTGAGCAGCGTCAAGACCGTGGTGAGCGTCAAGAACGTAATGACCGCCAGGAGCGTGGCGAACGCCGTGAGCAGAATCGCCAAGAGCGTAACACCGACCAGTCCGAGCGCCCTGCTCGCGAAGGTCGTGGCAATGGCAACAACGGCGGTAACA
>ERZ772799.785-NODE-785-length-12050-cov-12.864860_pt1 | contig 12050 bp, 14 predicted proteins | sample MGYA00511345_ERZ772799 | MGnify/ENA primary metagenome ERZ772799 (study PRJEB29015, sample SAMEA2738037) | human oral metagenome | biome: human oral; feature: human-associated habitat; material: saliva | place: China | collected 2238 ... | reverse complement strand
TTCATTTTCCAGTTACCAGCGATAAATGGTTTACGTGACATTTCACATACCTCTTCTATTTTTATTTATATGGGCTATTATATCATAAGTAAGCAAATTAATAAAGGTTATCCACAATTTTTCATCAAATCGTAATGTTTCTACTAGTTATCCACAGTTTTGGCTGTGAATAAACCATTTAAAGATCTCTAAGCATCTTTTACTTCCTATTTTCCAGCAGTTCTTCTATATCTGTAATGACTCTGGCCTGCATTTTATTGAGCTTGTTTATCTCTGCATCCGAGTATGGGAATGTGTTCAGCAACACTCCATCAATCCCAACAGTTTGAGCAATAGCCATATCCGTAGAAAAATCATTGCCAACCATCACCGTGTCTTCTGGATTGAGCTGATTCTCTTCCAACACAAGCTCTAGCCATTCTGCTTGTGGTTTTTTGATCTGATAATCCGAAGAAATATAAACTTTGTCCAGATAATCGGCACAACCCGTCAATTCAATTTCTGGCATTGTAAAAGCCTTTTGAGCATTAGAGAGCAAAATAACATCGCCTCCCTGATCCTTAATGGCCTTTAGAACTTTCAGGGTATTTGGATAGGCATGGAGCTGACGACGGGACAAACTCCGAAAAGTCACGGCCAACTGCTCTCCCCAAGCCTGCACATCTGGAAGCGAAGTCCGTGTCTCATGCTTGACTGGTGCTTCCTGCAAAAGCTGGATGAAAACCGCCACCAAATCAACCTCGGGATAGGCCACGCCTTTCTCTTGCGCTATCTTGCTTTCTTGCTTTACTACCAATTGTCTATATTGCTTTTTCAAGTCTTCTGGCTGATAATCTGCTCCATAAGCTGCATAGATGTGGGAAAGATACAACCATAAAGTCGGATCATCTTCGGCAGTCCTGATATCCACCAGTGTTCCATAAAAGTCAAAAAGATAATGTTTATATTCTAACTTGTGCATTTTTGCCCCTTTCGCCAGTGACAAACATGGTAAAGGTCCCCTTGCAGACATTCTTTCCATCTTGGTTGACAATATCCACATCCACCACTCTAGTCGTTCGGCCGGCATGGACACATTTTCCCTTAATGCTCAGGGTATCGCCAAGCTTAGCCGCTTTGAGATAATTGATGGAGGATTGTAGGGTCACGGCGTCAGCACCTTGGGAAATGATGACCAAACCGCTAATCTGATCGCACAAAGTAAATAGGTAGCCTCCATGCGCATTGCCATAGTAATTCAACGAAGAGGGAACGACCTCTGTCGTTACTAAAACATGACCATCTTTTGCCTCCTCAATTTTATAGTTTTCAAATGCTGAAATCGCATCAAAATGAAAATCTTTCATTCCTTACTCCATTAATTTTGCTTATACTTCATCATACTACTTTTACTAGCAAGGAACAATGATTATATGCACATTCCAATGGAAAAATTTTTTCTACCAGCTATTCAAATCCCCAGTACTACTAATCTATCAGCCGATTGGACTAGTAGCTTGGAAATGAAATTCTAAACCAAATTAGGCTGGTAATGAATCTAAAAATTCTCAGCTGAAGATTTGCAAGACAAAACATTAAACTAGGTTGGAAATTTCCCCAACCTAGTTTGTTTCTATTTTCTTTTGATAAAGGTAGGAAATCAAAGCCAAGCCCATTACGCCTAGACCAAGTAGGAGAAAGGTGGCTGTGTGAACACTTGGCAAAAGCGTCATCAGGAAAGTCGCAGGAGGCATGAAAAGAATTGCCAGCGTGTAAATAGTCGAGAAAACACGGCCTAGATACTGCTGCTCCACCTTGGTCTGAACCTGGCTGAAGAAATGAATATTGAACACAGTCATAAAGAGCTCGCAGATAAGATTTCCAGAGTATGAGAAATATGGATGAACCGGTAGCAAGGCCGAGACACCCATGACCGCAACTCCTACACCTGTCAATAACAGGGCTACAAGAAGATTTCCCATACTGTCCTTAACCTTGCTGGCTAGAATAGCTCCGATGATTGAGCCGATAGCGCCCAAACTCAGAATAGTCGCATAAGAGCCGGTCTTATCATAGAGCAGATTAGTGAAAGGCAGCAGGTAATTAAAGGCTGCAAAGAAAAAGTTGACTGCAGAAGCTACCAAAAGCAGAAAGAAGATTTCTTTTTGCTGGCGGATATAGACTAAGCCTTCCTTGATATCTCTCAGGATATTGCCAAGATTGATGGGAGACTTCTGCTTGCTTGGCTCATGATTAGGCAGAAAGTAAACCAAGGCAAAAGCCAGAAAGAAGCTCAGCGCATCCAGTTGAAGAGTCACTCGCAAATTTGCATACTGCATCACAATAAAAGATAAAACAGGAGCTGAGACACTGATAACCTGCAAGACCAATTCCAGATGAGAATTGTAGGCCACAATGTCATCCTTGTCCACAATCTCTGTAATGTAGGATTTATTAGCCGGCCGAGAAAAAGCAAATGCTATAGCCTGGACCACATTGGCAAAAATCAGTGCTCCAATCATGAGCTGGTCATTTGAAATAAAAGAAATCAGCAGACAAAGAACGGCACAAATCAAGTCCGTTACCATCAGCACCTTACGTCTGGAAAAGCGGTCTGTAATGGCTCCACCCAAAGGATTAAATAAGATAGAAGTAACTAGCTCTGATATCTGATAAATGCCCAAGACCGTCTGTCCCAGAACTCCCAAAGAAGCAAGCCAGATGCTATTTCCATAGTCATAAAGCATATTCCCAATTTTATTAATAGCAGCTCGTGTAATCAGCTGTACTGCCTGTCGATTCATAAAAATACCTCCTTCCATTTCTGAAACTATTGTATCAGAAATAGAGGGAGGTTCTTTGTTTTTCCCATATTTGGGAAATTATACTTTTACAAACTTATCGAAATGCTCTTGATAATAGGCGACTTGCTCAGGTAGTTCCAGAACTTCAAATATGCGCATAGCTTCCTGCATTTGCTTGATTCCCTGCTTCTTCTCTCCCTTCTGATAAGCCGCAAAACCTTTGAGATAGAGGAAGACATTGCGTTCATAGAGTTTGATGCCCTTGCCAATGATTTTCTCTACGTAAGCCTCAAAATAACTAGCCTTATCAAAAGAACAACTTTCCAAACAATGCTGGTAACAATTGAGCGCTAAAATCAAGACTAGTTTCTTATGGCGACCGATTTCTTTGTAGTAGTCCTCCCGCTCCATGACTTCCTTGCCCAGACGATAGACGTAGTCCACATCATAGAAGCTATAGAGATTGCCAAAGAGGATCAGCTCATACATCGTCCATTCTTCCACTTGGAAGAGATAATCAGCCACCTTATCTAAATCTTCTTGCCTCATGTGAAACTGACCGTCTCGCTGACAAATCAAGCCCTGCATCAAAATCCAATTCAGCTCATAGTAAAGAGGCGCCTTGCTGGCCTTGGCCTTTTCCAACTGCTCCGCTTGCAAGTCTTGAAATCCCTTGATGTCATTTGAGTAGTAAAGAGGGATAATCTGACCCATCATAGCCACGTGCTCATGCTGCTGGAAATTCCGAGCCTTATCCATAAAATTTTCAAGAGTCACATAAATATTATCCAAGAGATCTAAAAATTTCGAGAGGGTCATGTCCGACTCACCCAGCTCAAAACGAGACAGCTGAGAGGTCGAGCAAACCTGACCGGCTGCTTCCTTCAAAGAATAATGCCCATTTAAACGAAAATCGCGAAAAACTTTTCCTAAATCTTCCATTTGTTTACCACTTAAATTCCTTTAATTGCTGTTTCGCTTCCCTAGTCGCTCTTTCAAAACTACCTTCACCGACCCTTGTTCGGATTTTATTTTCAGACGAGGCTCTTTTCGTCAAAATCTTATCGGCTGAAAATCGGAAAAGGCAAATTCTGCTAAGAATCCTGTCTACTTATCCCTTTTACCCATACCAATCGTTCTTTTCATCTGTTTTTAATAACTCTTTGTGTTTTTTCAAGTACCTCTTCCCATACCATTCCTCTACAGTCTTACCTTCCCACTGACGATATTCTTCTGGGTATTTCCATTTGTAGAAAGCTTGTAAATAACTAGGAAATTCGATGTAGATTAGCATAGCAATCACAGCAATATTTAGGATAATCCATGTTATCAAAAGACCTAAGCCTTCCAACGAAGTTGAAAATTTTATGGAAAAACTCTTTATAATAAAGTTTATAATTACTCCAATTCCCAAAAAACTCATTCCATAGATCGCTATCTTATTGGCAATTTTGTTGCGAAGAGAAGAGCCACTTCCATTACCATACATCAGTTTTTTAAGACTTTCAATTTCAAGGCTAAACATAAAATAGGCTAATATAGTAATAAAAGCAAAAATTGCAGCAATCATCCAAACAGATAAAGTTGGTAATGACATATCAATAGCTAGCAGGTTAAATTCAAAACTAAGCCAAATTAAAAATGTGAGAACATGAAAATGATAACGATAAGGCAGTATAAACGCTTTTCTAAAAACTTTACCAATCAATATGATAAATACCCAAATTAAGAAACAGACTAGATATACCTCAGCTGTTAGTAATGGATGTTGATAGATAGGCAATCTTAAATCTTTAGGATCAGAGTCGTGCAAGGATAGCGAGAAAACAAGAATCATAAAGTTTATAATTACAGGACCGATAAGAGTGAAAACAATATTCTGAATATGAAGAACTAGTTTAGACTTTCCTTCCCTATAATATGTTTCTAACTTAGAGAAAACATTTCCTTTCTGGTACTGTACAAACCCATCATCTTCTAGATTTAAACTCTCTTCAAAACTTGCGCTAAAAATAGATTTTTTAGTCATAACTTGGATTACCAATCTTCTTTTGTATTAGTTCAGGGTGTTTTTTCAAGTACCTTTTCCCATACCATTCCTCTACTGACTTACCTTCCCACTGACGATATTCTTCTGGGTATTTCCATTTGTAATAGGCTTGGAGAAAATATGGTAAACCTATAAAAACAATTATTGCAATCACCACAATATTAGCAAAGACCCATAGAAGTAAAAAACCAAATGCTTTCATGGAATTTGAAATATCTACAGTAAAGCTTCCGAAAATATATTTTATAATCATACCAATCCCTAAAATCCCCATGCCGTAAATAGAAATCATTTTAGCAATCTTATTACGAAAAGTCACTTGTCTATCCTCATCATACATAAGCTTTCTTAATCCTGTTAACTCCATACTAAACATCATGTAAGTGAAGATCATTATTACTCCATATATAGCAATAATTTCCCAAAATGCTAAATTTGCTAATAGAATGTCAAAAACGATTAAATCAATTTCCAATAAAAACCAAAGCATAAATGTAAAAACATGAAGCTGATAGCGATATGGTAAAAGATAAGTTCGTTTAGTAAATTTTCCAAGAATGACTAAGAACAGCCAAATAAGAATTAAAATCAAAAAAACATTTACAGTTAATGACTCGTGCTTAGATATCGGAAGAGTCAGGGTCTTACTCTCATGAAATTCCATAGATACAACAAGCAACATAAAGTTAAATCCAACAGGAAAAATTAAACCTAAAATAAAACTTCTAATTCGAAACCAAAGAGATGCTCTCCCTTTTTTAAAATAGTTAGACGTTTTATCATGCTGCTCTTGCTGCAACTTTCGAAACCCATCATCTTCCAGATTTAAACTCTCTTCAAAACTAGCATTAAAAATAGATTTTTTAGTCATAACTTTGATTTCCAATCTTCTTTTGTAATAGTTCAGGGTGCTTTTTCAAGTACCTCTTTCCATACCATTCCTCTACAGACTTACCTTCCCATTCTCGGTATTCTTCAGAATATTTCCACTTGTAGTATCCTTGAAGCATAAAGGGAAATATCAGAAAAGTTTCTAGCAGGACAAATAACAAGTCACCTACAAACCAAATAAGCAAAACACCTAGGGTATCCAACATAAGGCCTACCGCATTGGGAAAAATCAACCTAAAAATGAGTAAAACTACAATAATTCCAAAACCATATTTGAAGATAAATGCAGCCACTTTATGAAACAGTCTCCCCAGCCAGTCTTGTTCGTCTTCTTGTTTACCATATAACAATGACAGTAACGAAGTTCGCCCGCTTCCGACGATAATGCAGCACATAAGCCCAAACAAAACAAAGAAAAGGATTGCCCCTGTCGCTCTTATCGTACTATACAAAAATGTCAGTAAAAATAGATTCATTTCGACAATCAACCAAATTAGGAATGTGACAAACATATGAAATTGTCCCCTGTATATAAGGATAAACTGCTGAGAAAAGTGTTTCCCCAAAAAAATCAGTAAAAGCCACAAGAGTAAGAAAATAATAAATAGCCAGTTGGGCAAGAAATTATGAACCGGTGGCAATAGAGGAGAATCCTCAGAATGATGATAAAGGTAATTGGTTAATGCTGTTATAAGCCAATTGGGACCGATTATGAAAACAATTGTTAAAACAGTCAACCATACATACGATTTTGTTGTACCTCTGTATTTCTCTTTTTCTTGAGCAGATGCTAAATTTTTATTTGAAAATTCTCCTGAAATAGGATCATCCTGTAAATTCAAACTTTCTTCAAAACTAGCATTAAAAATAGATTTTTTCTTCATTTTTTACCCAAAATACCAATACATTTCCTATTCCATACGGTGTCCAGAAATTGCTGCCATAATGACCGCACCTTTATAAGGGTTCAAATTATCTTTCACTTTGGAATTCATAACAGCAAAACTTTTCAAAACTCATATTTTCTATTATGAAATTTTATTGTATCTATTCTTTCTATATCTTTCAACAGCCATAAACCATCGAACCATATTGTTTTGCCATAATAACAGAACTGCTACAGCTGGTAAAATACCCATAAAGCTTAAAGTGATAATCTCACTGCCGATAGGTGTCCCTATCATATTAAAAACTAGAATAGATATGACTAAAATTGGACCAATCAGTCCCATTAAAGCCATAAATACTGTGAAAATCCAAGCGAATATCTTCTTGCCAAGAGTAACCTTCTTATCGCCAAAATTACCCCAAATTAGATTAGTATCAACTGCCCGTCTAAAATTTTCTTTACTGGTTGGCTGTGCCAACTTAACATTCTTATAAAGGGCTCGCTCTACTATGACCAGCAAAAGGCTACCTTCCAGAAGCCAAACAGTTAGAAAATAAATCAAAGTACCATAACCATAGACACCACCAAATAATCGTGTCTCAGGAAAAAGCTGCATCACACCACTAAAAGCAATCAGAAATGATGTAATTAAAATGATTTGTTTTCGATTGCCACGCGATGCCTCTGTATTCAATAGTTTACTTTTAGGAGCTGCTAAGGGGTCTCTTGGCTTTTCTACATTTACATAAATAGCCTGACCATCACTTTCCCCTATATAAATAACTTTCCTAAAAAACATCCTTTTTTCTTTCCTCTCTATATACCAACAATTAAAACAAGTCAGGTTGATATAGTTCTAAACTGGTTTATGATAATCGAACGAATTGATAACATGGGGTTATAATTTCCTATTTTCATTTTCTAATTCATCATTTAATTCATTTATAATTTTATTATTTATAACAGTTTTAACTATGCCATTCCATATAATATTTGGAACCAAAGAAAGTAATATAGCAAGCACAACTAATTTTATTATAAACTCTATGATTGTACTTGGCATAAAATAAAACCAATAAACAAAAGGAATAACTGCGAAGACAATAAACAAAAATACTAAGATGTTTGCAAGATAAGGTGTTTTTATCTGTTTCCAAACATCATTATGTTTTAAAGTTATATCGTGTATAACTTCAAAATATTCTTTCTGGTCACTACTATTTGGAGCTTCAACCAAAGGATAAGTATTTCTAATTGAAACCATCCATAACTCAAAAAGTATAAAAAACCAAACTCCTAAAAGTATCGGTAACAGAAAACCAAAAAGGCCGAACTCTTTTTGAGGAACAATGTGATTATCAGAATAACCAGCGATAAAAGCCATAATCGGTACAATCAAAAGCGGCGAAGACATCCAAGTTAATCTGCTAATTTTCTTAGCTATCTTTTGGTGATTCCCTATGCTTTCCTTATCGAGCTTTCTCCAAACAATATCTCTTGAAAAAGGATAGTACTCTGCAGCTAAACCTGTTCCTTTTAAATTAGTGCCCATACCATTGTCAACAGCAAATAATAATCTTATCTTTTTCACAATGGACAGCTCCATATTAGCTTTTTATACTTAATATTTCGATCTAGTTCTTTATTTACATCACTCCCTAAAGGCAATAATTTTTTACTCATTTTCTTCTCCATTCTCTTGTGTTGTTTCTTCTTGTAGCTGGCCACTTTTAACCAGCTTTTTATAATATCGTTTGCTGTACCATTCTCGGTCACTGATTCCTAAATATTCTTTGTATTCCATAGGATACTTATGGATATAGTAGGCTTGAAAAATATGTACATTCATCATAAAAGCTATAAAATAGGCGCCAATGACAAACCAAACCTCCAAAAATAATCCAAAAATATAAAAATACCAAAGGACCGGTAGTTGATTCATTAGATGATAGACAAGTGATACCGGAAAGAGAACTACCATCGTTCCGACTGTAATCATCATCACGTTCTTAAGAATTGACTTTTCTTCTTCATCGTTCAGTCTCCTTTTCAGATTCTGGATACTATTAGTAATAATCCAGAAAAAGAGAACCATTCCTAACACAAGCTGAATCCAGAAACCCACCAATGTATAAGCATCATAAGCTACCGCACTGGCAAAATAAAAAGCTGATATAAATGCACAAATTGACATTGAAAAATAAAAAGGAAAGTAAGTCCACAACTGACTGCTCAAGCGTTTCTTGGGCCAAAAAACAGGAATCATCCCCACAAGAAATAGTAAATAAATACTAAGATTGAAGGGCTTTAAAAAGGAACTTAAGTTATGAATTAACATTCCTGCCTCAACCGAAATATAATGAATATCACTATCTGCACCTATCAACTCAGGCATCCCCATTAAAACACCATAAGTTAGAATCCCAAAAAAGAAAAATCCAGCAATAATAACTGTAAAGAGGCGATTGATGATCCCCATATGAATAGGATTTGGCATACCGGCTGTTAAGGCAAACTTTCCATTCGTTACGATTTTCTTACTTCGTTCAAAGTCTGCACCGAAAATACTGATTTTTCCCATTTTTTCCATTTTTAATCTCCAAATTTTATCTGTCAGAAAGCCTCATATTCTTGGGAATCTTCCATTTGAGGATAGGAAACAAATTTTGTAACAAAACAGCAACTGTCGCAACAACTACTCCCCGCGTCATTAAAGATACAGCACTCACCTTTTGGGATTTGAGTGTCCCCTAACACCTAGTTACTCGTTTCACTCTCTGTTTCTTTCTTAAACAAGATTTTCCCTTGACTGTATAGCTTCATAATCTTCACAAAACGAACTGGGTTATTTTGGTTATAAAGCAATATCATTGTACACCAGATTATCCCAGTCCCCTAAAAGTCAGAGTTAGTCTCAATAGGCTGACCAAATAACCGGATGTAACTATAAATAACATATATAGAATATAAATTCATAAGCACAAGAATCCATCGAACAATTCGGTAGACTGTGGCAGATGCCTTAGCTGGGTCAAAATGTTCATCCCTTACCATCAAATTATGTGACACTGCATAGTAAAACACCTTCTCTGTTGTCGGAACAGCCTTGCGAACATTTTTATAAAATCCTCGCTCAAAAATAGCAACCAAAAGCAAAAATTCAGCCAACCAAAATAGTAGGATATAGGTCAAACTGGTCCAGTTATAGACACCAATGGACATAGCTGAAAAGAATCCAAAAACCCCTGGCCCACCTGCCATCAGAAAAATAACCATTTCAGGAATGTAAGCATTGGTCTTATAAGCACCTTCCGTATTGAGCAGAAAACTTTTGGGAGCTGCTAAAGCCTCTCCAGTCTGCTGGTCATAATAGACCGCCTGATCATCGCACTCGCCAATAAATACTCGACGACGTCTAAGAAAAAACATTCTAACCTCTTTCTAATTGCTTATTGAAGTTCTTTTACAAAACTTTATAATCTTTACTGCTTCACTGACTTTTATTCAATTTCAAATCAGCTAACCCCCAACTTTATAATTATGTAGCTCTTTTGTCACAATAGCTCTATCTGGTCCGACACTCACTTCTAAATATACATCAGGATTGTCGTCATCTCTACATACTACACTCAGTTTTCCAGATTCAAATTTCTCCGTTATGTCTAAAATACTAGGAATATTATTCTGATTATATATAACAAAAGCAACTCCAAGTAAAAGCCCTGCAAACATTATCTTAAAAATCTCTCCTCCAATCTGTTGCCCTAAAAAACTGTTGAAGTGGAAAATAAAATCATAGATATAGTAGAAACCCACTGCAGGAATAGTAAACAACAAAGCATTAAATAAAAAAGTATTATTGCGCTTCTCTTTTTCGCTCAAGTTCTTTTCTTTTAAATCCTCTGAATTACAAATAGTAAAAAGGCAGACCTTTTGAGTAGTCACTTGAGCAATATTGATATTTCTGTATAAAGCCCGTTCTACAAGGATAGTGATAAAAGCAAACTCTGCTATCCAGATAAGAATAACACTCCAAAAAGTTGTCATGCTATATGTTCCTTGTAAAAATAGACTAAAGAAGGAAGTAAGTCCGCCACCGCTAAACATAAAGAAAACAACTAATAGAGGAATATGCCGATTCATTCTGCTTGATTTCTCTGTATCTAATAGTTTACTCTTTGGAGCTTCTAAAACTTCGTGGGTCTTACGATCATAATAAATGGCTTTGTCATAATATTGATTCAGATAAAAACGACGTCTTCTAAAAAACATATTTCTCCTTTTTCTAATCCTTATTCTAGTTCTGTCAGCAAACCTCTGTGCCAAAAACTGAATTAACCAACTTTTTCATTCAACATCTGTACTGTAGAAAAATTCTTATTTCATATTCCCAAACTTATTTTGTACTTGGAATATTGGCTAATTTTTCAATTCTATCATGAAGGTCTTCTACATTCAAGTTTTCTCGAAGGTATTCACAGAGCATTCCATTTTCATAAAAGATTTGCTCTGAAAGCTGACCTTTTGGTTCATCAGGACACTGAATCATAACAATACTGAACACTCCACCAGGACCAGTCTTCTCAATTGCATTCCTCTCAAAATGATAGGTGAAAGCCCGAAATTGAGAATCATTGTAGTTACCTGAAATTACATAGGCAACTTTTACCATATTTCCACGACCAAATGGATAATGAGTAAAATTAGCGTATTTTGCTACATAAGGATTCTGAAAAAGTTTCAGTGTTAGGTCATTACTTGTTTTTTGCTTAGAGTAATCTCTGTAATAATCGTTACCTTGTGCTTTATCAAATTGATAGCCATGCTCGAAGCGAAGGCTTGGTATACTTTATTCTTTTTAGCGGAATGGCTAATCGCCCAATAAACTATCCAACCTACGAAAGCAAAAATTGCTAGCATTAAGACAATAAAAATTATTACAAAATCCATCATTTTCTCCTATTTTTCTTAAATAAAACGATTCAGTCGACAAAATCTTTAGTAATACGATAACTGAACCACATTAAATATCAATTTAATTTTCCTGTAAGCTCTAAGAAGCTCATTTCTCACAGAAACTAGGCATTCTTACACAGGCTCTTTTCCTTCTCACACCTTCTCCGCCAGTTCTTCCCATTCTAGCATGGCTTCTTCTTGGGCAGCGGTCAGCTGGTCGATTTGCTGCTGGCTCTCCATGAGTTCGCCAGCATCGTTGGTGGCCTGCATGGCTTCCTGAAGCTGACTGATCTGGCTGTCCAAGTCCTCGATTTGCGCTTCCAGTTGTTCTAGGCGACGGGCCAGACGGCGCTGTTCTTTCTGGTTTTCCTTTTGAAGCTGATAATCATTGGCAGGAGCAGGCTTGTCAGGACTAGCCTGCTCCGTCTCCTCACGCAAGGCTTCCTGCTCTGCCTTTTTCTCCAGATAGTAGTCATAATCA
>ERZ772799.772-NODE-772-length-12126-cov-2.745920_pt1 | contig 12126 bp, 9 predicted proteins | sample MGYA00511345_ERZ772799 | MGnify/ENA primary metagenome ERZ772799 (study PRJEB29015, sample SAMEA2738037) | human oral metagenome | biome: human oral; feature: human-associated habitat; material: saliva | place: China | collected 2238 ... | reverse complement strand
TTACAACGCGCTCGCCCGGGGCGCGAGTCAGCACGCGGGACAAAACTCTCCCAACAACCCCCACCTCAAGGCCTAACCGGTACAAAACTCTCCCTGCACGCCCGAAATCAACGAAAACTGGCCATTTCTCGCGAGCAGGGAGAATCTTTTCCCGTTCCCAACGCCGCACCACCGAGCAGGGAGAATTTTCTCCCGCAACAACACCGCCTTGGTGTCTATTTCAACGCAGCTGACAGGCTGGTCCCCACTTTCACCCGAGCACCAGACCAATGCACCCCTCAGCTGGGCATTGTGCGGGTTATTGGCTGCTCATCATGATGTAGCTCCCAAAAGCGCAGGTACTGGTCGGAGGTTAGCCGACTGGACATTGCCCCGGCACCCACAGGCCAGTTCCCAGCAACCCACTACCAGAACAAACGTGTCCGACGTAAGGCACCGTCATCCACAGGCTAGTTTCCAGCAGAAGTTATCCACAGGCACTTGCGCAGAGCTTGAACGCCAGGACCAATCGGCACACAGTTAAATCCAGGTACCAAAAGTAAAGACAAGTACCAAATCATGCATCCAAGTACCAACAGCGAGGCACACCTCGCAGTAACGAAGGAGTTGCAATGTTGCGAGAACACGTGGAATCCATACGATCGTCCCTGGTAGTTGCGGACTCCCACGCAGCTAGCATGCGTATTCATCGACGCATTCAAAACGGGACACTGCGTCGTCTACTCTCGGGCGTCTACATTCCGACAGCTCTGTTGGACAGACATGGTTCATCCGAGTGCAGGGACATAGTTTTTATTGCACGTGTATGCGCCCTGAGTCTTCGTTACCCCGACTACGTGATGAGTGGTGTCGTCGCCGCGTACCTCCTTGGTCTTCCGTGCGAGGCTCGCATTGGGCAACTCACGCTGTATGCGCCGTCGCGAAAGTGCCCAACCTTCGTGCATTTCCCGGAAGTCGTCATTGATGACAGCATCCGCATCCCCTCCGTATGTGTTCGTACGTGCCGCCCGGGCCGTCCTGTGTCTTCCATCGAGTACATCGGTTTTCGCATGGCGTCCCCGGCCCGTGTTCTCATTGATTGCGCGCGCACGCTGGACGACAAGCACGCTTTTCCCATCGCTTGCGCGGCTTTAGCAAGGGTGTGTCAGTTTGATCGTTTCCGTCAGGATGCGTCGCGGCCGCGGCAGGAGGAAGCGCGGAGGGATTTCCACGAGGCTTTGGATGCCACTCCCCGCAACGCCAGAGGGCGCGGGCACGCCCGTTGGATCATCGACCATGCCGATGCTGGTTGCGAGTCTCCCGGCGAGGCCCTCGTGTTGCTTGCCTTGCTGCGGGCGGGGATCGCCGGGTTGACAACGCAGGAAGAAGTCCACATTGACGGCCGCACGTACTTCATTGATATCGCCCTACCCAACCTGAAGATCGCGATCGAATTTGATGGCCGTATCAAGTACGGGGAGACCGTCAGCCAGGTACATGACTCAATCGAGGCCGAGCAGCGTCGCCAGAGAGACCTCGAGCGCGCGGGCTGGAAGGTGATTCGGGTTCGGTGGTCGGATCTGAAGCTCATTGACGAGGTCGTCGCCCAGGTTATGGTCGCCATCCGTTCCCGGTCCGCCCGCTAAATAACGAGGCAGTACGAGAACGTGACCCCATTTCCCGAGCGTTTCACGCGCGTTTCACGCAATTAAGCAGAGCAGCCGTCTCGCACACGACACTCACATTTCCGCATCTACGGTGGGGATTCGCGCCCCGAACAGGCGTTAGGTTCACGACGCGCCACGCCCGCGCCTCGTACACATCGGGCATACCAGCGACGCGCGGCCGCAGCGTTCGCGGCACGCGCGCCCGCAGGGAAGAATGGAGGGTATGGCAGATGAACGCGAGTCAAAGGAACTGCAGTCGGGAACGCTGGTCATCGGGCTGGGCCGTTTTGGCTCTGCGGTCGCGGTGACGCAGGACCAGTTGGGCTATGAGATCCTGGCGGTTGAAAAGAATCCCGCTCGTGTGCAGGCGTTCGCGGGGCGCTTCCCTCTTGTCGAGGCCGATGCAACCTCCAAGGACGCTCTCGAACAGCTGGGCGCACGCGAGTTCCGCAGCGCTGTTGTCGGTGTGGGTTCGTCGCTGGAAGCGGCGGTGTTGATCACGGCGAACCTGGTCGACATGGGTATTTCGTCGATCTGGGTGAAGGCGACATCCTCGCAGCATGGCCGTATCCTGCGCCGCGTGGGGGCGCATCATGTTGTCTACCCGGATTTGGATGCTGGTAAGCGCACGGCGCACTTGGTGGGTGGCCGCATGGTTGACTACATCGAGATGGAGAAGGATGGTTTCTCGATCATGAAGTTGCACCCGCCACAGGAGGTGCGCGGTTTCACGCTGGAGGAGCTGGATTTGCGTGGCCGTTATGGCGTGAATGTGCTGGCTATTCGTCGTCCGAAGCAGCGTTTTGAGTACGCGGATGCGTCCACGCGTATTAATGCCGACGACGAGATCATCGTGTCGGGCGACTCGCATCTGCTGGAGTACTTCGCCAACCGCCCCTGAGTCAAGGGACGAACGGTGCCCCCGCACAGAGTATGTGTGGGGGCACCGTTGTATGCCCAGTGGACGAGGCCGGGGCGGGGCCGAGCGAGAGCACTCAGCCCCGGTTCCCGAGAGATCGCCTTATCTCCACTTGAACCTGCCCTTCGGACGCTTGAAGCCGGGCTTGCCACCGCCGGAACCAGGCAAGCTGCCTGTCTTGGGCTTGGTAGGCTTACCGCCGTGGTTGGGCTTGCTACCGCCGGAACCAGACGAGCCACCTGTCTTGGGCTTGGTAGGCTTACCACCCTTGCCGGACTTGTTCCCCTTGTCGGACTGGCTACCCGAGCTACCGGTAGTACCACCCGAATGGTCGTTCTTGCCCTTATTGTCCTTGTTGGGTTTCTTGCCCTTGCCGCCCTTCGAGTGGTCATCATCGTGGTCGTCGGTGTGACCGGAGCGACCACCATTGATCGTAACGGGAGTCTCGACATTGATATTTGTCGTCGACTGGTCGTTGTTGATGGTGCCGTTATTATCTCCACCGACAGCGACGCCGCCGTTGCCTGCGGCAACGTTGGTGCCACCGGTTTGGCCATTGGCGGTCACACTGCCGTTACCACTCAGGGGCGACGAGAGGTCCTGAGCAGCGGCGTTGGAGCCACAGCAACCACCGGTGGGCATGGAGCAGTTTGCGCCGATGACCTTCACCTGATTAGTGAGTCCGGTCTGGATCGAGGCGAAGCTGTCGAAGACGGCCTTGATGGACGTGAGCAACTGGACGAGCATCTGACCGATCTGCCCGATAGTGGTAACCCACGTAACCACTTTCGCGCTGACCTCGACGCTCTTTGCGGGCGCTGCCGCACCGAAGGTAACGCATGACCAGAACACACTACTGACACAGGTCGCAACGACATCGGCGATAGCGTCACGAACCAGATCATGAATCGCATCCACAATGTTGGCCGCGTCCGTCAGTGCACCACAAAATGCGGATGCGTTCTCACCAACTGCGCGCATCGCTTCAGAAACAGTCTGCTGCCTGTAAAGGTAGGCATCCACTGCCTGTCCGGTCATGTTGGACATTGCGCTACTCGAGGTGGAATCAATGTCGTCGGCGATGGACGCCAGCGATTCGGCAATCGACTGCCAGCTGGCGCTCATACCGAAGACCTCTGCGGAATCACCCGTGAAGTCGTTGAGCAAATCCTTCAGGGGATCGACATGCTCAAGGATGAAGCCGACAGCCATCTGCGAGAAGAAATCGACTGGATCAGCCTCCAGTTGGAGCATTCCGGAGCGAGCGGACTGAATCGCCGTGATGATACCGCCGAAGTCACCGTTCGAAACGGCAACAGCGCTGCGGTAGATATCATCGATAACCCCTAGGCCCTCTGTCGGCGTCGAGTTACTCAGGCTCTGTGTATGGACTGGTGCTTGGGCGGTCACTTCTTCACTCCTTCAAACACGAAGCGACGCAGGGTGCGCTCTTCGTCCTGACGCTGACGGTAGAGGAACTTCTCGATGTCCTGATCACCGTTGTTGTCCTGCCGCTCGAAGAGCTTGCGGACGTCATCCGAGGATGCGTCTGCATGAGCCTTCGTGAACTCATCAATGCGTTGACTCTGGGTCTTCTGCTGTTCCTCGACAAAGCTGCGGTAACTCGCCTGCTGCTCCGTGCGCTGCTTCGACATGAAGGTGTCGAAGTCGCGACTGCTCACCTGCGGGTTCTCCTTGATGAACTGGCGGATCTGAGACTCTTCCGCCGTACGCTGCTCGGACAGGAAGGTGGTCATCGAATCCTGCTGCTGCTGCTGGTTCGATTCGATGAGATCACGGATGGGCGAGAGATCTTCGCCGGGGTGCGCCTCGGCGTAGCGCAAGAGGGCCTCGTCCTGGTCGGCCTTTTGGCGCTCGTAGAACGTTGCCAGATCTGCATTTTCATCGTTGCGCTGCTGCTCGAGGAACGCGCGCAGCTGATCGTCGTCAACGCAGATCTTGTCGTGGCCACCCAGGAGGCTGGCGAAGTCGTTCCCACCACCGGGAGCATCCTTGCCGTCAGAACCGTCTTTACCGTCCTGACCATCCTTTCCGTCCTGGCCGTCCTTACTATCCTTGCCAGAACCGTCCTTGCCGTCCTTACCGTCAGAACCGTCGGAACCGTCCTTGCCGTCCTTACCGGCGTCGCCCTTCTCGCCCTTGTCGCCCTTCTCTCCGGCGTCGCCCTTCTCACCAGGCTTGTCGTCGTCGTTGGGCTCGGTCGCCGGAGGAGTCTTATGCTTGTCGTCGTCCTGATGCTTGTCGTCGTCTTTAGACTTGTCGTCGTCTTGGTCTACGACGCCCGGGGGCTCCGGAATAGGCTTCGGCTCATCCGGCCCAACCGGATCGGGACCACTGGGACCACTACCGGGACCACTGGGACCAGCACCGGGACCACTGGGCCCCGTGCCGGGGCCAGTGCCAGGGCCGGGAGTGGGCTCAGGATTATCCGGATTCGGCAGATCGTCCTTCGCCTTGTTCTCTGCGGCGTCCAGTTCGGCGGCCCACTGCAGGAGGCAGACAACCAGACGACGCTCGGCTTCACCGAGGTCGTTGATCATTTCGCTCAGGTTGTCAATCTGATTGTTGACTGGGTCAGCAAAAAAGGAACAGAGCACGCCAAACGCGCCGCCGCTCACCTGCCCTTTCGTAGCGCTCGCGACCGACGAACACTGGTCGGCGGTGTCGGCGAGGCCACCGATCTCGGTGGAGTGGGAGCGGATGAGTTCGGTATCTACTTTGAGATCAGGACTGGCCATCGTTGATCAGCGCCCCAGCGAACCGAGGGTATCGTCGAGGTTATCGAGATAGTCACGCATAAGGCCGACCTTGTCGCCGTAGCATGCAGTCGCCTGCTGACGAACGAACTCACGCATGTTGGTACCGGCATCAGCGTAGGCTTCCATGATGGCCTGCTCGAGGTCGTGAGCAGAGCCTTCGAGAGCCTCCTCATCGATTTCGATCTTCACCATACGACCGTCGGAGTTAACTTCGATCTCGACCTCGTCGCGCGAATCGTGGCCCGTGATGCGAGCCTTCTTCAGGGCCTCAACAAAGTCGCGAGCACCCTGAGCCTGACGCTGAGCCTCGTCGATTCGTTCCTGGAGAATTCGCATTGCATCTTCGGGGGTATTCCCCATCATCTCTACCATACGGTTATCCTAACTGACTTCCGCGGTGCCGGTACACCACTTCATTTGACGAGATGCCTCTGGGGTTCCACACCCCCCAGAAGCAACATATGCGTTCAGTATTGAAGCATATGCGTTACGAGCTACATGCGCTAGCTACTCTGCGTGATACAGCGGGCTCGTGCCCAGGTGAGCCGGGTAACCGGAGGCACCCGAATTCACCACTCGTTCATCGACTCCTCGATATACGTATGAGCCATCATTGAAAATCGCGCTCGGATCGACCAGTCCGTGATAGTACTCTCTAATGTCCGCATAAGTCAGCTTAGAGTCTCCTCCCTTCTCTAGAAAGGGATTCATGTCCGGGTACTGGCTCGGGTCGGAGGACAGCAGTGCAACCGGGTCGATCTCACCGAAACCAGTCCGTTCATTCCACTGGCCGCCCGCCCCTCGAGCGGTAGCAACCATCGCCTGCAAGACTTGATCAGCCGATACGTCATCCGAGCTAAACCTGGACCACGCCAATGCCAACATTCCGGCAACCATGGGAGCGGCGAACGACGTGCCGCGCATCGCATCGACTCTGTTTTCGCTGGCCCGGCGTACCCGTATTTCGCCAACAGCAGCAATCGACACTCCGTCTCCATAGTTCGAGTAATCCGCGTAGCTGCCATCACGCTCAAGCGCCGCAACACCAACGACTCCTCCCCACTGGACGAGCGATCGATCCTGATTACGCGTGCTCTCGTTGCCCATCGACACAATGACCGGAACCTCTTCAACGACGGCACGCGACACTGCCCACTTGAGCGATTCACGATCCCGCGAAAAGATGTTTGAGGAGATCACGATGATGCCCGCGCCGTCATTCAGCGCCTCTGCGATCAGCCCTGAGTGATCTCCTAGAACCGATGCACGACTTCCTAGCGCACAATCTGAACCCGCATCGCTGCTGTTCGGAACACTCACATAGTTGTATATGGTCGCCCCCGGCGCGATACCAAAGTCCGGTGCAACGAGAAGCTGGGCTATGGACGTCGCATGATCATCATTCGACGAATCACTCTGGACCGTACACGGCGTCATGTCTTCAATACTCGCACCCTGCAGCTCGGGAATGGACGTGTCGATGCGCCCGTCGATGACCGCGATAATCACGCCCTCACCCGTGTACCCCTGGGCGCGCAGCGCGTCCAGGTTGTAGCGCGAGTAGTACGCCTCATCCGCCGCTGTCACCTTGCGATCCACCGCCTCCGCGGGGGCAGTGGGAGCGACGGGCGAGAGCACGGCCGTCAGGGCCAGCGCGCACGCCGACACCATCACGCCCAGGGTGCGCAGGCCTCGCGACCAATGGAAAGAAAGGCTCATATTTTCTCCTCTGTTGTCACTTCACTGACGTTGCCACCGCTGGGGCACTATTGCTGGGCGTGATAGCGCGGGCTCGTGCCCAGATGGGCTGGGAATCCGTAGGCGCCTGAGTCCACTACCCTTTCGTCGATTCCTCGATAGACGTACTCGTTATCGTTGTAAATGTCTTCGGGATCCACGAGGCCATCGACATAATCATCGATGTCGTCGGAAGTCAGCACGGGATCGTTACCCTTGTCCTCGAAAGGGTTCTCGTCCGGGTGCTGAGTCGGGTCAGAGGCGAGGAAGGCCACCGGGGCGATCTCCCCGAAACCGGTCCGATCGTTCCACCGACCACCCGAGCCGCGAGCGGTAGCGGCCAGTGCCTGCAGAATCTGCTCCGACGGCACGTCACTGTCAAAGCCGTCCCATGCCAGAGCCAGGACGCCTGCAATCAGCGGCGTCGCAAACGAGGTTCCTTCGACCGTCTTCAGCTGATTGGTGCTGGCCTTACGTGCGTAGAACTCACCGACGGCGGCGATGGAGACTCCGTCGCCCCAGTTCGAGTAGTCCGCGTGTGTTCCGTCAGTTGTGAGCGCAGCGGAGCCAATCACACCGGCGAAGCGCCCCATAGTATTGGACGCGTTGTACTCGCCGTGGTTACCCATTGATACAACAACGGGAACGCCTGCTGCTACCGCGCGGGAAACGGCCCATCGCAGCGATTCCTCGTCGGCCTTGTTGTAGGAGGAGGTGATAACGATGATGTTGACCCCGTCGTTGAGCGCCTGCTCGATGAGACTCGGTTTGCGCGCGAGGGCAGCCGAATTTGATCCGAGAGCGCAGTCTGAATCCACGTCCCCCCAATCGTCCGCGTACGCGTAGTTGTAGATCGTCGCGCCGGGAGCGACCCCGAAGTCGGGCGCAACCAGGATCTGGGCGACTTCGGTCGCATGATCGTCAGATTCCGCGTCATTGGTGACCTTGCAGGGAGTCTTGTCCTGGATGTCTGCGCCCCGCAGTTCGGGGATTGAGGCGTCGATATGACTATCAATGACCGCAATGATGACGCCGTCGCCGCGATACCCGCGTGCGTGCAGGTCAGCCAGTGAATAGCGGGAATAGTAGGCCTCGTCGGATGCCTGCACCTTGCGCGAGTCAGCGTGCGCGGCCGGTGCAGGAGCCACCAGCGTGCCCACCGCGAGAAGGCAGGCCGACACCGTCACGCACAGGGCGCGCAGGCCCCGGACGCGATTGACCAATGGTGTCATTATTGTCGTTCCTCTCGGTGAATCGGGTGGGTGTCAACGACCTGCGCCGTGTCAGCGGACGGCAGGGCGCGCGAGACGCGACGGCGCAGTGACCAGAGCTACGACACCAGCGCCCCTGCGGCGCCTCGCCTCACGACGGGTCTTCGTCTGGCTCTTCGACGACCGCGGGTCTGCCGCGCAGGTGCGACAGGATCACGAGGCCGGCGATCATGGCGACACCGAGTACGGCGATCGCGGAGACGATGTAGGCGCGGACCGTCAGGTTGTTGTCCCGTTGCGTCAGGTTCGGCGAGGCGACGGCGGGGCGGGCGGGGGCGGGGTGCTGAGCCGCGTTGGGGTGCGCTGGCCCGTATCTCGTGCCGATGTCGGTGAAGGTGAGCGCGTCAAAGGGGGCGACGATCCCCCACCCGAGCCCATCGGTGCGTTGGTCGGCGGTGCCGCGTACGGCTGTCACCTCCAGGCGGTACTTCCACATCTCGGGTCCCTCGTCCGGGTACGCCGACGCGATGAGCGCCGCGAAACCTGCGGCGTAGGCGGTCGCATAGGAGGAGGAGGGCAGCGGCTGGTCGCCCTCGTATCCGCCGACGAGGCAGTCGGCCTGGTTGAACCATGTCGTGAGGATGGCGCCGGCTGGAACAGCGATCCCGACGTGCGAACCGTGCACCTGCTGGTCGGAGGCTGACCCGTCGGCATTCGAGGCCGTCACGCCGAGGACGCTCTCGTAGGCGGCCGGATACACGACCTTTTTTTGGTCCTGCCCCTGATACACGTTGCCGGTCGAGGCCACGACGAGGGCACGGCCGCGCACGGATTGGATTGCCGCTTCGAGGTTCGCGTCGCCCTCGGCCGCCGACTGGGCGACGACGATAATTTGCGCGCCATGGTCGGCAGCCCACTGGATGCCTCTGCCGACCTTGGACATGAAGGTCTCTTCGCCTTCCTTCGTCGAAGTACCCTGCTCGAGGCCAGTGTCCACGCGGACGGGAAGAATCGTCGCCTCGGGGGCGACGCCGATGAGGCCAGAGTTCTTTGACGCGGGCAGTTCGCGGGCAGCAATCGCGCCGGCGATCGCGGTCCCATGCTCGCCGACGTCGACGCGCCCGTCGGTGTTTTCGCCACTCAGATCCACGCCGGGGAGCACCACGGGGCCGTCGGAGGACTGAAAGTGTTCATTGCCTGCGGCCACACCCGAGTCGACGATGGCGACAGTCACGCCCTTGCCGCGGGAGATCTCCCACGCGCGCCGCACGCCCACGGCATCGAAGATGTCGGGCTGGTTCTTAATGTACGACGGCGAGTTCTCGGAACATTTCCCGTCCCCTGAGTCGGCCGGGGTGGTCGGCGTCGGGGAGGGAGATGCGGTCGGGGTGGGGCGCACACTCGGCGTCGGCACCGGGTCCGCGTGCGCGGGGGCCGGGCCAAACGCGCCCCCAGCCCCGGCCTCGTCCGAGGGGGTGAGGGGGGCGACGAGGGCGGCGAGCGTCAGGCCGGCGATCAGGGATGCCCCGACGAGGCCTCGGCCCAGCGCCCGGGATCTGGCACGTATGCGGCTCACGACAGCCCCGCTGAGGTAGCAGCCGCCTGAGGCGTCAACTCCGATCCGGGGGGAATGATATTGCCCCACGCCTGCGGGATCATCGCAACGTCATCCGATGTCCACCTGAGGGCCTTGAGCGAGATGGCGGGAGCATCGCCAAGCGAATGCCGGTACCCCATATCCGAAATGAAAACGTAGGCACCAGCATCGCCACCGCCCGCCGTCAGCGCCGCGACGACCCCGGAACCGCCGGCCACCGTGACCGTGCGCGACGTCGTCGGACCACCCGTCGCAGAGACCGATTCGGCGTCGTAGGAGGCCTGGATGGCGCGCTGCTCCTTCATGGTGTACAGGCCAAATTGTGGAACAGTCTTGTCCTTCGTGTCCATCTTGGTGCACAGGACGGTGCGGCTGGACGCGTCAAGCTTGTCGTCCTTCCACTCCGGGTTCGCGAAGTCCTCGACGGTGGGCCAGTCCTCGCCGATGAAGTCGGCCTGCACGGGCGCGACGTCCTTGAACATTTCCGTCGGATACTGCTCGACCTTCGGTGCGTCCTGGTAGAGCTTGGCCGCAGTCGAATTGAAGACGGCCAAATCGGAGTCGTTGATGACCAGATAGGAGTTGAGGACCTCGCCATTGGAATTGATCTGTTCGACGACCGTGCCGATCGTCAGGTTCTCATTCTTGAGTGGGCCCGGCAGATTCCTCGCGGGCTCGCCAGCGTTGGGGATGTCGCTGTAGCTCCACGGCTTCAAACGCGTGCCGGAGGGGAAGAGGTCGAGCCACTCGGGTTCGACGATGATCGGGTACGCCGTCCTGTTCTGGAAGGACAGGACCCAGTCGCCCAGGCGGCTCACGGAGGCGTCAATAAGGTACTTCTTGTGGGTCTTCGCATCGATGAAGTACTTGTCCTCGCTGCCCACCGCCTGCACGAGGGCCGCGGTGGCGGGCTGAAGCGGGAAGTTATCCGCCGGCAGGTCCTGGGCGATCCACGTGTGGTAACTGGTCGGCAGGTCGCAGGAGAGCCACGTCGAGGCCAGGTCTGCGGATGCAGGCACGTCGTCTGGGACGCCGGGCAGGCCGATCTGGGCGCCGCGCGGGGTGTCTTTGAGGGAGGAGGCACTGGCGCTGACGATCGTCAGGCCGGAGTCTCCCGCGAGAAGCTTCGCGGTCGTCACGTTGCTGATCGGGTGTAGCACGCCGTTCACTGACAGGTAGCGCGCGCCCGTGTCCTTGACGTCGACCAGCTTGTAGTTAGCGTCCGTCAGGTCTGGCTTCGCTGCGAAGCTCCGCAGGGCGATGCCGATGACGCACACAATGATGGCGACGACGGCGCCGACGATGAGAGGACGCACCGGGGAGGGAGTGTCGACCTCGCGGCCGCCAGGGGTACCGGACGTAAAGGCGGTGATCAGGCGGTTTCGGTTGAAGCGTTGGGCTTCGAGGATATCTTTACTGGTCGGCATAGCTCAGCCCCACATGTAGACGGCCAGGGGAATCAGGGCAAACAGCGACAGCACCGAGATAGTGTCGGCGAGTCGCGTCAGGTACGGACGCGCACGAGGCCCGACGACATTCGTGATGACGAGCACGAGGGCCGCCGCAATTGCTGTGAGGGCCACCCACGCGAGCATCGTTGGTTCCGCGCGGGTGGCGAGGCTCGCGGTGATCAGGATCGTCACCAGACCCGTGAGAACACCGAGGAGGACCTCCACGCGCGCGCGAATCGAGCGGGTTTGGAGGATCAGGGAGATCGATCCGAGGAAGACGAGGATCATCGGGAGGAGCACTGAACGGGTGCCGGGCGCGCTCATCAACGAGACCGCGAGGAAAATCGCTGCCAACGCCCCGCCCGCGCGCAAGGCGACGACGAAGACGAAGGAAGTGCCGACCTGGTCGGTGATCGTTTGGGCGGGAATCTGCTCGGTCGTGTTCGCGTCGAGGATACGCACGGGAATGTGTGCCAGGGCAATCCACGGCGTGATCTGGAGGAGGACGACAACGAAAGCGAAGAGGGCAGCGGAGACGCCGACCTGTGAGAGGGAACCGAGAGAGACCAGGAGACCCGTCGTCGCTATCACGGTACCGAGGACGAGGGGCGCCACGATCGAGATGCGGTAACGCTTGGGCAGTGTGAGGACCGCGAGCGAGCCGACTAGGAGGCCGACACCGATCCAGATCCACCCGGCGGTGTCCCACTGGCTCTGCGTGAGACGAAGCGCGGATGCGCAGGTCAGAAGGGGCACTGTGTGCGCCAGCGCGATACCGCTGGGCC
>ERZ772799.771-NODE-771-length-12130-cov-4.479420_pt1 | contig 12130 bp, 7 predicted proteins | sample MGYA00511345_ERZ772799 | MGnify/ENA primary metagenome ERZ772799 (study PRJEB29015, sample SAMEA2738037) | human oral metagenome | biome: human oral; feature: human-associated habitat; material: saliva | place: China | collected 2238 ... | reverse complement strand
TGCGAGGAGGAGAACTTCTTGCCCTCCATGGTTAGGAACTCGCTGGAAACCACCTCAGTGGGCAGGTTCAGCTGTCCGAAGGGGTTGTGATCGCCGCCGCGTGAGCCCTTACCGTTTTGGGCCAGCATTTCGGCGGGCCAAATCTGGGAGTGGAAGACAATGTTGTCTTTACCCATAAAGTAGTAGGTCAGGGAGTCAGGGTTGTTCCACCACTGGCGCCAGGCCTCGGGGTCGCCGCTGCGGCGCGCCCACTCAATGGAGGCAGACAGGTAGCCGATTACGGCGTCGAACCACACATACAGGCGCTTGCCAGGCTGGTCATCCCAGCCGGGGATCGGGATACCCCAGTCAATGTCGCGGCTCATGGCGCGCGGACGGATTTCCTTGAGGATGTTCTGGGAGAACTTAATGACGTTGGGGCGCCACGTGCCCGAGGCTTCACGCTCATCTAGCCACTCGCCTAGGGCGTCGGCCAGCGCCGGCAGGTCCAAGAACCAGTGGTTGGATTCAATGAACTTGGGGGTTTCGCCGTTAATGCGGCTGCGGGGGTTAATCAGGTCAGTAGGGTCGAGCTGGTTACCGCAGTTGTCGCACTGGTCGCCACGGGCGCCGTCGGCACCACAGATGGGACAGGTGCCTTCAATGTAACGGTCGGGCAGGGTACGGCCGGTGGAGGGTGAGATGGCCGAGCGGGTGGTGCGCTCAATCATGTAACCGTTGTCGCGCACGGCCTCGAACATTTCACGCACAACCCGGTAGTGGTTACCGGTGGTGGTGCGGGTAAATAGGTCATAGGACAGGCCCAGGGCAACCAGGTCCTCAACAATGAGGCGGTTGTTTTCGTCTGCTAGTTCGCGGGCGCTAACTCCAGCTTCGTCGGCGGCCACCAGGATGGGGGTGCCGTGCTCGTCAGTGCCGGAGACCATGAGCACGTCATAGCCAGCCATTCGCATGTAGCGGGAGAAAACGTCTGAGGGGACACCGAAACCGGCTACGTGGCCAATGTGGCGTGGCCCGTTCGCATAGGGCCAGGCAACAGCTGAAAGAATGTGCGTCATGGCCCCTAGTTTACTGGCTTTGGCCTGATTTGCCCGAACCGATATTTTGCTTGCGCCGCCTGATAAGCGCTGGCCTTGCCGGCGACGGCGCCAGGTTTGGTGCCCTGGCAGCGACGGCGCCCGGCGGCTTTGCGTTTTGCTTGCGCCGCCTGGTAAGCGCTGGCCTTGGCGGCGACGGCGCCTGGCGACTTTAAATGTGCACATGGGCTCAGGGTTTGGGTTAGACTCTGCCCAAGCACACAGTTTTAAGGATTCACTATGGCCAGTGACGAAAAAATTGATGCAAGCGCGAGCAACGCAGCTAGCAAGGCACCTAGAAGCGTGCCGGATAATATCGACGAACTATGGGATGCCCTGATGGACACAATCCCCGAGATTGAGCCAGAAGTAAATGAGCCGAAAACACTTTGGCGACGCATCTCAGATTGTTTCTGGTACTGCGACAGCTCAGTATTCATGATTATTTTCGGGTTATTCCCGCTCATACTGGGCCTAGTAATAGCTGAACCGTACTTCGGAAGAGCGGCCATCCCTCCGTACACTACTTTCGAAGGGAGCATCACTAAGAGTATCTATCTTGAGGCCAACAAAACCTATACCCTATACGATGAGCGTATATACGGTCCCCCACATTGCTCTATAGTAGACCCAAAAGGAAATAACTTACCCGTAGAAACCTGGGAACCTAACGAACATGATTCATTCATAAAATTCTATAATGACTTTGGACAAGTGCGCCCCACAAAGTCTGGCACCTACAAATTTTTCTGCACAGACCGAAATGACTCAAACTATCACCCATTTGCTATAGCCGAAACTACCATATTTCCTAGACCTCAAAATATTTCGTCAGAAATATGTTATAATAGGATCATAGTTTTTTATGCTTCAACCATTGCATTACCCGGACTACTGCTAATATCTGCGGGCACCATAAATCTTATTTTCAGGGGCCTTCGTAACGCAGCCCGTTCACGCGCATACAAGCGGTCACTGCAAGACACTGTTTAAGTTAGTTGTCAAGGGTACTAACCCCCTACCAGGCAGCTCTAGGCACACTGATTATTCCGCTAGGGTTGTATCAACAACCGATTTAAGGATTAGTCATGCCCGCTAGCCAGCCCCAAGCCACCAGCCTAGGTGCAGCCGACAGCGACCCATTCGCTCACATCTACGCCAGCCCCAACGCTAAAAACATTCACGCCCCAGCCAGCTTCGGGCCAACATATCTGCAACCCCAGAAAGAGCTACAAACCCCAGAAAGAGCTACGCCGCCGCCCCGCCCATTATGGCTTGAAATAATTATCATATTTTTAAATCTAATAATGATCGCAAATTTCGCTATCAACCTGACTTTATTTCTGCCAACTATAATCGCACCAAACCTAAACACTTTCTCTGCAGACAACCCCAAAAGCGTCTACCTAGATAACAACAAAGAATACTATTTCTACATTAAAACCAACATTCAGACTATAGCCGACAAGACCAGCTGTGTAATCTCAGGCCCTGGAGACTACCAGGCCTCTATCATGGCACAGCCAGTAGACAGCGAGCTTGACATTGATGGTTACTACAAACTTGGTAGAATCTCTGCAGGTAAAACCGGTACTTACAGTTTTTCTTGCGTTAACCCTGATTTAAACGGTTCCCACTCTTTTGCTGTAGCAGACACTACAGACAACTATTACGCTAAGACTCAAATAGGACTATTTCTTGGCTATTTAATGGTGACCATCAGCGCAGCCATAATTTTATTAGAGACAGCTTTCATAGTTGTGACTGTTCGTAACATTTGGCGCGCCTCTAAAGAGCGTCGCCAGCTACAGGCCGAGTTTCCCGCGCCTCTGCCCGCATACATGCCCGCGTCAGCATCAGCAGGCCCCACAGCCACCGCCTCACCCGAGTATCGGCCTACGCAACTTTGACGTGCCACGCCAGCTGCTTTGACGTGCCACGCCAGCTGCGCCGTCGTCGCCCCCGCAGCTAACGCAACCAGCATGGGCGCCGTCGTCACCACCCACGTAAAACGCCGAGCCCGGCACCTATTCAGCTAGGCTTAGAACAGCAACCGAATTAAGGATTTAACATGCCGGACAACCAGTTCAATCCAGGACCGTACGGCTCCGCTAGCACCAGTTACAGCTCCGCCAGCGGCCCGAACCCGCAAAGCGCCCCCAGCGCGGCCACAACCTGGGCCTCCCCGGGGCAAAACGCCGGGATTTTGCCGCCCACGGACCAGAAAAGCCTTATCAGCAAGCCGGGCCTGGGGCTTTCAGTATTTTGGCTGGTTCTCGGGCTAATCACTTTGGCGGTGGGCGCAGGCCTGGCCTCACTGAACCTGACCGACGCCACACTGCCGTCTTTGTCATCTTTTTCTCCGGGCACATCCAAGAGCGCCCAGCTTGAGGCCAACCGGACTTACGCTTTCTATGCTGCCTCAACGAAGTTGGATTCCGCTCGCAAAACCTCCTGCGTGGTGTCTGGCCCCGATGGCTATAGCCCCACGGTAACCAACGCAAACTCCAGCGAAGAGCTTCAGCTGAACAGGAGCTACTACAAGGTGGCGACTTTCAGCCCCAATAAGTCGGGCAGCTACTCTTTTGCTTGCTCTAACCCCAACCTTGACCGCGCCGATGTTTTTGCTATCGCCGACGTCACCGACACCACTACGGTCACCTCTAGTAATGACTTGATTTACGCCCGCATCTTTGTGGGCGCTGGTGCTTTCCTTGGCTTGGTGGGCCTGGGGCTGGGCATTTTTGGGGTCATTGCGCTTATCCGCAAGCTTAAGGCCCGCCGCAACTTCACAGATGGCCTGCCCGCGCAGGGTGGGGATAGCGCTTCGGCTAGCTCCGGGGCTTTTAACGGTTATGTGCCGACGACGCCGGGCCAGGCACCTTTGGGCTACCAGGCTCCGGGGGTTGCGTCCCAGGGGGTTGCGTCCCAGGGGCCGGACGCTGCTGCGGCATCCCAGTGGGCTGCTGCGGGCACTGGCGCCGCAGGTACTGCTGCCGCCGCCGCACCTCAGTGGGGTGCACCCCAGGGGCAGTGGGCGGCCCAAGCACAGTCCTCCCAGACGCAGGCGTTCCAGGCACAGTCCTCCCCGGCCGCTCAAAGCCAGGCTTCTGCGCAGAGTTCTAACTCCAGTGCGCAGGCCGCGAGCGCGCACTCTGCTCCGCAGGCGCCAAACCCTTACGTGACTGCGCAAGCGCAGTCCGGTCAGAACGGGCAACCTGCACACCCTCAGGCTAACCCTTACGTGACCGTGCAGCCTCAGACCAACCCTTACGTAGCCGCGCAGGCTCAGCCTGGTCAGCCCATCGAGGTCTACGGCCAGCAGGCCACCCAGCCGCTAAACCCCTACCTCACCCAGCCACAACCGCAGGCACAGGCACAGGCACAGGCACAGGCACAGGCACAGGCAAGTGTCGCACAAAGTGCCGCGCAGGCTGGCACCCCGGCTGGAACCCAGGTTGGTACTCCGGCCGGTGCTCAGGCTGGTTCTCCTGCTGGTGCGCAGGGCCAAAATGCTGCCGGCTACTGGCCGGTGCCTAACTTTGCTCCGTCCGACCAAGCCGCTCAGCCCGGTCAGTTTGGCCAGCCCGACCAATTTGGCCAGCCCGATCAATTTGGCCAGACTGCCCAGGCGCCGCAGGGCTATGGACAAGTACCCCAGGGTTATGGCCAGCCAGTACAACCGCAGGCTAACCCCTACGTAACCGCACAGGCTCAGCAGGCTCCGGCGTCGCAACCAGCCCAGCCGCAGAGCTACGCCCAGTCAGCCCAGCCCGCACAGGCTCCTCAAGTACCGCAAGGCTACGGCCAGGCACAGCCTGGCCAGAATGTGCAGCCTGGTCAGCCCATCGAGGTTTACGGCCAGCAGGCCACCCAGCCGTTAAACCCCTACCTCACCCAGCCGCAGACACAGCCAAGCGCCGCTCAAGCCCCGCAGGGTTACGGCCGGCCCGCACAGCCCGGGCAGGGATATGGTCAGGTACCCCAGGGATATGGTCAGGCACAGCCGGTACAGCCCGCACAGTCGGTGCAACAACCCGCTCAGGTGCCTGGGGTTAGCCAGTTGGAGCACCCGAACCAGCCTGGCAGGCCTACTCAGCCTTTGCAGCCTACGAATGACACGCGGGTTATCGCCAGCCCGACTGACACCACCCAGGTGGTTTTCGAGCCGGCCAACCCGGTTTCTAAGTCACCTGCTTCTCAGTCAGACGCCTCTCAGCAGGCTGGCGCCAATGAGGAAGTTGAGGAGACTGACCAGCGTCCTGTGGATGCCATGTACACGGATCCAACCCGAGTAATCAGCACCACCGAGGCCGCCAACCGCTACAACTAACCCTCACTACAGATACAGATACAGATACACACAAAATCGTCCGTTCCCTATTAAAAATCCATGGGGTTTTATAGGGAACGGACGATTTTTCAGTATTTGTGAGCAGTGGCCTGGGCTAGCAGCCTTACTCGACCTCAGCCAGCTCCACGCCAGCCTCAACCAGCTTGGCCTTGGCGGCCTCACCCAGTTCGGGGCTGACCGGCTCGGTCAGGTTGGTCAGCACTCGCACCTGGTAGCCCTTGGAAGCGGCGTCCAGCGCAGTGTCGCGCACGCAGTGCGATAGCGCCAGGCCCACAATGTCTAGGCTGTCCACCCCGGCGTCCTTAAGCAGCTGGTCCAAGCCCACACCGGCGTCGTCGACCCCCTCAAAACCAGAGTAGGCCGCCGCGTACTGGCCCTTCTTAACCGAAGCGTCCGGGGCCAGGTCCGCCAGCGCCGGGTGCAGCTGCGCGTTAGCAGTGCCGGCCACGCCGTGCTTGGGCCAGGTGTCCACGAAGTCGGGCTGGTCGCTGAAGTGCGTGCCCGGGTCAATGTGCCAGTCCTGAGTGGTTGCCACCAGCGCGTATTCCTTGCGGTGTGCGGGCACGTAGGCGGCCACGCGCTCGGCGACGGCGTTGCCTCCCACGATGGGCAGCTCCCCGCCCTCGCAGAACGTGGGCTGCACATCTACCACAATTAGTGCTCGAGTCATTTTCTTCTCCCTATGGTTGCGGTTTTTCCCTTAGGTCTTTGGAGGCCGGTGGATGGCCGGGGTGGGCGGCCGGGTTGGCCGGGCTAGCCGGGTGACCAGCAGCTCAACCGGGCCGGCGAGCTGGGTCCTCGCCAGAAGCGTGGCGCCGCCCTCCCCAGCCAAAGTATTTAGTTTTCGCGGGCAGCCAGGGCCGCCTGGTACAGCTCATTCTTGCGCAGGCCGTGGGTTTGGGCCACCTGCGCGGCCGCCTGTTTGAGACGTAGTCCCTGGTCAGCTAGGGTCAGCACCTGGTCTACTACCTGTTCGACGACGACGCTAGCCCCCGCAGAGCCAGCAACTACCAGCACAATTTCTCCCCGCGCACCCTCGGCGGTGGCCGCCACCAGCTCATCTAGGCTGGCGCGCAGTACTTCTTCATGGGTTTTGGTCAGTTCCCGACACAGTGCCGCACGGCGCTGCCCACCGAAAGCTTTGGCCAGGTCAGTTAGGGTTTCGTGAACGCGGCGGGGGGATTCAAAGAAAATCAGGGTGTGGGCGTCGCTGGCTAGTGAGCTTAGTAGCCGGGCACGCTCGCCGCTTTTACGCGGCAGGAACCCTTCAAAACTGAAACGGTCGCTGGCCAGGCCTGATAGCGCCAGTGCGGTGAGCACTGCGGAAGGGCCGGGGGCCACGGTAACCGGCACGTCGGCGTCGATAGCGGCGTTGACCAGGCGGAATCCTGGGTCGGAAACCGAGGGCATACCGGCGTCGGAAATCATCAGCACGCTGGAACCGCCGCGCGCGGCCTGCAGCAGCTGCCCGGAGCGTTCGCGCTCGTTGTGTTCATGGAAGGCCAGCAGCCGGCCGCCAATTTTTACACCTAGGCGCTGGGCCAGGTTCAGGGCGCGGCGGGTGTCTTCAGCGGCGACGACGTCGGCCAGGGCCAGGGCGGCCATCAGGCGCGGCGAGGCATCGCCACGGTTGCCGATAGGGGTTGCGGCCAGGGTGATTGTGCCCCGAGCGGGGGCGTATTCGGCCAGGGCCAGGCCCTGCGCTGGGCCGGGCGCAGAGTTGGCAGGCAGTGCTTGCTCTACCTCGCTGGCATGGGCCGGTTGCTCCCCTTCGCCGGCAGAGGCCGACGACGCAGGCGCGCCCAGCGAGCCGGCGGCGGGAGCCTCCAACTCACTTGCAGCAGGGCTTGGCACATCTTGATTGGGCGCCATATAACCTTCCCCTTTTAGATACAGGCAAAATCATCCTTCACCTATAAAAATATGCGTTTAAATCATAGGCGACGGACGATTTTGCCTGTATTTGTAGATGCCGGCTTAGATCCAGCTCCTAAACAGCATGTGCCAGAGCCAGAAGTTGTAGTCCACTACCTGCGCGGTCCATATCGGCCACCACAGGAAGGCAAACACAACCGCCGCCAGCGCAATAATGCCGGTCAGTATCAGGCCCATGAACATCGAGGGCTCATAGTCCTTGCCCAGCACCTGTCCCCCGCCAAGGTAGGCACCCAGTTCGTCTTTCAAGTTACCTTTAGCGTTCGTCTCCTTGGTGGCGACGTCGTCGCTTACGTCACCATCAGAGGCATCGGTCCCGGCGGAGCCAACCTCACCAGAACCAGCCGTAACCACGCCGTCGCCGTCGAGCAAGCCAATTCCCCAGCCCAGCGCCACAGTCAGCGCCAAAACCACGAACGGCACGAAAGCTACCGTGTAGAAAGTGAAAATAGTGCGGTCCCAGTACATGAACCAGGGCAGGTACAGGCCAATGTAACCAGCCAGCACTACCCAGCCGCGCCAGTCGCGCTTAAGCGCCACATAGGCAACCACCACAAATACCGCCACGAAAGCCGCCCACCAGATCGGGATGTTACCGATCGAGGTGATAGCCCGCACGCAGTTACGGGTGTCGCACTGGTAGGCGTCAGCGCCCAAAGTATCGTTGGACTGCCAGTAGAAGGAGGTGGGCCGCATCTGTAGCAGCCAGCCGCTGGGCTTAGCCATGTAACTGTGGGGGGTGGATAGGCCCACATGGAATTTGTAGATGGCGCGGTGGTATTCAATAAAGTCCGCAATCGAATCGGGCAGCCAGGAGCCGCGCCCAGCTGCGCGCTCAGCCGCCGCCCAGCCATGCTTGTAGGCGCTGGGGTTCATGAACCAGCCAAACCAGCTAAGCAGGTAGGTCACCCCCGCCACGGGCACAAGCCGCATAAAGTTACCCCAGCCGCGTGAAACCAGGGTTTCCAGCTTCCACACCTTGGCTTTAACAGCGCGCAGCGCGGTGCCGTCCCAAATCACGGTCATAATGCCGATGGTTGCCAGCAGGTACAGGCCCGACCATTTAACCGAGCAGGCGCAACCCAGCAGCACGCCGGCGCTAATCATCCAGGGGCGCCAGCCGGCCTTGGGGGCTAGGGCACCTGCAGCGGTGCCTTCCAGCAGGCGCGCGATGCGTTCGCGTTGGCTTTGGCGGTCACGCACAATGCAGTAGACAGCGGCCAGGGCGAAGAATCCAATAAACCCGTCCAGCAGGCCGATACGTGACTCGGTGATGCCCACGCCGTCGATAGCCAGGAACAATCCCGCCAGACCCACCAGCAGCGGTGAGGGGAACAGTCGCCACACCAGACGGCACAGCAGGAACACGGTGGCAATACCCGCTAGGGCCACTGCCAAGCGCCAACCCCAGCTGGAGGCCGGCCCGGTCAGCTCCATACCCGTGGCGATCAGCCATTTACCTAGCGGCGGGTGCACCACAAAGGACGCCTCGGGGCTGAGCGTGGAGAAATTACCGCGCACAAAACTAGCGTTGGCGTTTTGCGCCCAGGTGCCCTCATAGCCCAGATGCCAGATCGAGTAGGCATCTTTGACGTAGTAGGTCTCGTCAAACATGATTTCGTGGGGGCTGCCCAGGTTCCACAGGCGCGTGAAGGCGGCGATCAGGGTGGTCACCACGGTGGCGATCCAGCCGTTGCGGGTCACTACTCGCGAAGGTAGGCGCGAGGGTAGGCCCAGCACGGCCCGTAGCTGCTCGCGGGTGCGCGGCTGGGGGCTTTCTAGTGCCGGCGCTGCCGTGCCTGCCTGCGACGACGCCGCTTGGTCGCCTGCCTGGGCACCTTGCGACGACGCCGGGCCTTGCGTTGTCCCTGCAGTTGCCGGGGCTGCGGCACCTGCCGGGGCCTGGCTACCTACCTGCGACGACGCCGAGGCACCTGACGGAGCTGTCCCGCCCTGCTGAGCGGCGGCGTCGGGCTTAGCGCCCGGGCCCGAGGACTTAGCGCCAGAGCCTGAGGGCTTAGCAGCTGAATCCTGCCTACTGTTCGGCTCTGACAAAGTAATTGGAAAACGCGTGCCACGCACGGGGGTGACGTCGTCTTCCGGATCTAAATAGGCGTCAGCGTCCGGGCTTGGAGTAGTGGGCTGATCGTTCATTCGGCCAGTCTATTGCCTTTATGAGCCCAATACCGACTCTCAGCTCACTTTCAGCAACCACTATCACTTTATATTTAGCTGTTAGTGTCGCTCACCACACTCGCAGCCCTGCCCAGGAGGCCGGCCCCGCGCGTCCCGCCCGGCTCACCCGGGGCCACCGCTCACAGCACCACCCGGGGACGCCTCTCACAGCACCACCCAGCTCACCCGGGGCCGTCGCCAATCTCGCGCGCCCCACCCGGCTCACCCGGGGCCGCCTCTCACAGCACCGCCCGGGGACGGCGTCGTCGTTAGCGTCCCCCGAACTAGCGCCCTCCGAAGCTGCCGCCGCCATAACTGCTGGAGCTGCTGAAGCCGCCGGAGCTGGACGAGGAGGAGCTGTAGCTGACCGAGCTGCTGGTTTGCCACACCACCGCGCTGGTTACCGGCTGGAAGCCATAGTCTAGGTCGCGGGTCAGGTCTAGGTTGTATAGGTCCGGGCCGGAGTCGTCCCAGCTGTAAGCCACTTGCTGGCTGGCCATCATTTGGGCACCCAGCGGCACTAGGGCGTCTTGCACCTTAGCGGCCATACCGACGGCGGCCGCATTGGCTAGGTCGCTGCGGTACTGCTGCGGGGTGGTGGGGGCGTACATGGCACTGTTGGTTAGGTAGGCGCAGTAGGCCCGCATTTGTCCACCAACTATCAGACCGCGCTGGGTGTAGCAGGTGCTTACGTTGTATGAGTGCATGAAGGCGGCAATGAAGCAGAAGCCGGGCACGGCCCATACCCAGGGGGTGTAGTGGGCCACGCTGTAGAGGCTGAACGTAAAAATGGTCAGCCATAAAAACATGCTGCAAGTGTTGGCTAGTCCCCCGCAGCTGGTACGCAAATTAGCTGAGCTATATTCTTTGTCGGCTGCTCTAGCGAATTTACGCATACCACTGCTTGTGGACTCATTGTTTTTAAGTACCGCACGCATTTGCGCTAAATCGAATTGGCTGGCTCGCAATTTATTCGAAATCATAAATAGCGCAGCCAGTAATGCCTGTTGGCTGGGGTAAAGCCTGCCGGCCTGTTTGCCGGTTAGCGCAATGGTCCACTGCCCGTGCTGTAGCGGCGGGCCGGAGCGGGCCGCCTGCGCCACCTGCTGTGCGTTGGCCACGCGAAGATCCAGGTAGCGGTACCTTTGGGCGTCTCCTGGACAGACGTTAACCAGTCCGGCATTGGTCAGGGACAGCAGGGTGCTGGTTAGCTGGCGGGTGCGCCGGTTCTTTTGTTTAGCTTTGCTGGGGAAGACATGGCTGGAAAATTCTGCGATTACTGCCGGCGACAGGTTAGGCATTTGGGTCACCAGCGTGTCGGGCACAACAAACTGGGCTTGGGCGGCGCGGCGTGAGCTGAATGCGCCGTACAGCCCCACTGCGGCTATCAGCACGCATACGCCAAAGCCGGCGGGAATTAGCCAGTCAAGCCACCAGGGGCGCTCTTGGGGTAGGCGGGTTTTTACGGCCTCGTCGATGGCTTGCTGACGCTGGGCTGGCGTGGCCGTGGGAGTGTAGCCGGAAATGGTGCTGGCATCCCACATATAGGCCAGGGTTACGGATTTTCCGCCTTTAACAAAGTCGGCTTCGTAGTGGCGCCTGGAGCCTGCTTGGGGGTCGCCAGGAATGGCGCCGTTGGTGGTGGGGGCGCCGCCTGGGGTGCCGGTAGCGACGCCGTCGTAGTGCAGCCACATCCAGGTGCGCTGGGCTGGGACTTGCTCGGGCATGGAGAAGTCGATGCTGAGGTGTTTAATGGGCACCGTGTTTTTGTCGGAGATGGGGCTCCACAGGACTTTGACGATGTCGTTGGTCAGCTCCCCGCCGCCGATAAAGCTCATGGTGATGCGGTAGTGCAAGCTGGAGGCGGAGCTGGTGCGTTTAATGTTCCAGCCGATCTCAACTTTGGTGGGGTAGTTGACGGTTTGCCCGTTGTAGTCGGTGGAGCTGTCGGCTATGCGCACATAGGTTTTGCCGGCGTACTGCTCGTCCCATTCTTTTGTGCTTGAGATGGAGGAGGGGTCTGTGAAGCTGCTTTTGGTCAGCTCCTGGTTGGTGTCTAGGTCCGTGACTGTTACGTCTTTTAGCTGCTGGCCTTGTTTTAGCTCGTAGAGCTGGAACATTTGCGAGTAGCTACGAGTGTCTTTGATGCGGATGGTGACGTCTTCGGTGACGTTTAGGTTGCGCTCAGCGGTGGCGTAAGCGCTGTAGTGTAGGTCTGTGTACAGGATGGGGGCGCTGTCGAATTTGGTTTTTTCGAGTTGTTTATAAAAATTGTTGCCCCAGGCGATGGCACTGACCACCGCGATCCCGAGTACTGCTGCCAGCGTCGCTTTAATTAGAGCTTTAAATAGCTCTCGGCTGATGCCTGCGCTTTGGTCCATGCCATAAGCGTATTAGGTAAGTGGGGTGCGGTATGGGCAAAAATGCCCAGGTGGTTTGTTCTTTGCCGACGACGACGCCGGGCCCAGGCTGGTAAAACAAAAGGGTGGTGGGGGCATCAACCCTGACCGATCAGGATCAACACCCCCACCACACTTCAAGGAAACGGTTGGCAGTGCCCTACTCTCCCACAACCCACCAGTTGCAGTAC
>ERZ772799.768-NODE-768-length-12135-cov-7.245116_pt1 | contig 12135 bp, 10 predicted proteins | sample MGYA00511345_ERZ772799 | MGnify/ENA primary metagenome ERZ772799 (study PRJEB29015, sample SAMEA2738037) | human oral metagenome | biome: human oral; feature: human-associated habitat; material: saliva | place: China | collected 2238 ... | reverse complement strand
AGATTATCAGCGAATCCTTGACTTACGAGGACTATCTGGATATGGAATTTCTCAGTCGTAAACTCGGAGTCCATATGCATGCTATTACCAAGGACGGCATCTACACTGCCAATCGCAATATCGGAAAATACACCGTACACGAGTCAACTCTCGTCAGCATGCCAATTTTTTACCGTACACCAGAAGAGATGGCTGATAAAGAAATCGTCAAATGTATGTTTATCGACGAACCAGAGATTCTCGATGCTGCTATTGAAAAGATTCCAGCAGAATTTTACGAGCGCTACTCTATCAATAAATCTGCTCCATTTTACCTAGAACTCCTTAAAAAGGATGTAGACAAGGGATCTGCTATCACTCACCTAGCTGAGAAACTTGGACTAAGTAGGGATGAAACCATGGCGATTGGAGATGAAGAAAATGACCGTACCATGCTCGAAGTCGTTGGTAATCCGGTTGTTATGGAAAACGGAAATCCAGAACTCAAAAAAATTTCCAAATACATCACCAAAACAAATGATGAATCCGGCGTTGCCCATGCCATTCGAACTTGGGTCTTGTAACATTAAAAACCACTCTCTTGAGTGGTTTTTTTCTATATTTTCCTTTGTAGGATGGGGCAAAGTTTTGTCAATCATGTGTCAATAATAGTTTAAAAGAAAAACAATTTTTTCATTCGAATGAGTCCCAAATATCTTAACAAAATGTACTGTTACTTAAATCTTGAGAGTACAAAAACAAAGAAAAAGGGTGATACTGCTTATGGTTTGTTGTACAGTTACTTAAATCTTGAGAGTACAAAAACCAAAGACTGGATTGACTGGAGATGCTTTATGTTGTACAGTTACTTAAATCTTGAGAGTACAAAAACACATATCTTCTTTAAAGTCACGATATACCGGTTGTACAGTTACTTAAATCTTGAGAGTACAAAAACATACACTCTTAACTGGAGAGAGTCAAGGAGGTTGTACAGTTACTTAAATCTTGAGAGTACAAAAACCAGCGTTCGTTCCGTTCCCCATTCCAATACGTTGTACAGTTACTTAAATCTTGAGAGTACAAAAACATACACTCTTAACTGGAGAGAGTCAAGGAGGTTGTACAGTTACTTAAATCTTGAGAGTACAAAAACCAGCGTTCGTTCCGTTCCCCATTCCAATACGTTGTACAGTTACTTAAATCTTGAGAGTACAAAAACCGAGCAAATGAAAATCTTCTTCTTTTGTCCGTTGTACAGTTACTTAAATCTTGAGAGTACAAAAACATAGAATTCACTCGTACGCTTGGCTCAATCGTTGTACAGTTACTTAAATCTTGAGAGTACAAAAACTTCACTTCATTGAGAACTCAATTGTTCATCGTTGTACAGTTACTTAAATCTTGAGAGTACAAAAACGATAGCGTAAGTTATATTCTTCGTGATGTGGTTGTACAGTTACTTAAATCTTGAGAGTACAAAAACCCTGAATGATGATGTAAGTTAGTGTCTTGGTTGTACAGTTACTTAAATCTTGAGAGTACAAAAACCTTTAGTCATTGCAATAGGGGCAATAGGGGGTTGTACAGTTACTTAAATCTTGAGAGTACAAAAACGTGTATCTAGAATGACTTCACGTCTTCTGTGTTGTACAGTTACTTAAATCTTGAGAGTACAAAAACCTTTCTTCGTTGTTGTTTTCGCAACCTTTGGTTGTACAGTTACTTAAATCTTGAGAGTACAAAAACAGGTCGGTTCACTTACCGAGTTGGCTCGTCGTTGTACAGTTACTTAAATCTTGAGAGTACAAAAACTTACAAACCATTTACGCTAAGTAATATCTAGTTGTACAGTTACTTAAATCTTGAGAGTACAAAAACCTATTGTTGCAATTATTTCAGATACTTTTGGTTGTACAGTTACTTAAATCTTGAGAGTACAAAAACGACAGGCTTTTTTTGTGTATAGGGGGCAAAGTTGTACAGTTACTTAAATCTTGAGAGTACAAAAACTTGCAGTCAATCGTACTTTTAAAAATGAAAGTTGTACAGTTACTTAAATCTTGAGAGTACAAAAACCATATCGAAGACAGATTTTGACGGAGCAGAGTTGTACAGTTACTTAAATCTTGAGAGTACAAAAACTAATACCAGTTTGAAGTAATAACGTGTTAGGTTGTACAGTTACTTAAATCTTGAGAGTACAAAAACAGAAGATATGAACTAATCAGCAACATTCAGGTTGTACAGTTACTTAAATCTTGAGAGTACAAAAACGGTACTGACGAAGAAAGCTTCAGAGCAGATGTTGTACAGTTACTTAAATCTTGAGAGTACAAAAACCACTTTCGCTGGCAGAAATTGTCAATAAACGTTGTACAGTTACTTAAATCTTGAGAGTACAAAAACGTTAGATGTAACGGCAGAAATTGAAGTAAAGTTGTACAGTTACTTAAATCTTGAGAGTACAAAAACCTCAAATTCGTCAATTTTGGTTTTTGTAGCTCAAAACCATTATAAGGTCTTAGACCTAACTCGTCAATACTATTCTTCTAAATACTTTAATAACATTGGATTGACTGGCTTAATATGGAAATCTATTTTCATCTCATACTGATATAAATCGTTTAATATCCTCAATGCTACTTGATCTTCAATTGATAAACTCATATGGAGAATATCAGAACTAAATAAATAAGGTCCGATTTTTCTTATAGAGGATAAAAAATTTTGCTCATCAGGTATTTGATTTATTGGATATTGATTGGTAAATCGCTCATACATAAATTCTAAAGAATAAAAATGTTCAACGTAATCTGAAATAATGTTAATCTCCTCTAGTACTTCTTTCGTTACATGAAGATAACCTTCATTTGAAGGAAATGAAATAGTGAATAACATGCTACTATGATTGGTTAATCGCTCTAAGTGTTCACAGCACTCAACGAATTCCTTATAGGATAAATAATCATCCATATTTCGGAGCACAAGCAATACCTTTTCAGATCGATCCGTAATCACTACTTCCAACATCGAAAGAAATAATAAAAACTTTGTCTTATTGTCAACAAATTCAAAGGATATATTTTTATCGTTTTGTCCAAAATAGGGCAGAAAATTTTTTTGAATCAGTTGATCTGTATTAAAATATTTCGCTTCTGTATGATAGTTTATTTCATCTATTTGTAAATTCAAATTCTGATTTAATAGCAATGAAATCCTATCGAGATGATCATTGATATTTTCAATTTGCTCCATCATCTCCACTGTATTAATTTTTTTCTTTATATAATCATAAGCTACCGTTCCTTTTTTATACTCCATCTGCTCAATTAGATCGTTAATATTCGATAGTTGAATCACCCTAAATTCTGAACGGGAAACCACCATATCGTCTATTAAGATTTTGGGTTCATTTTGTTCGAATAGGACTAAGTCTTCCTCACTATATTTTTTGCCTCCAAAATACCATAAAAGGATTTGCCAAATATAGTACTTTAATTGTTGATCTTGACCAACAACTTGGGTAATTTGTCCAAAACTCAATGTAATATTATCCTTGTACGGATGACTGATATTCATTTTCATATAACTACCAACTTATTATCACTGACTACTTCTTCTTGTTTTGTTTTTCCACCAATGATCAAAACCATTTCAGAGAATTGTTTTTCAGTTACTGCCAACAAACGGACATTCCCACTAGGTAAATTACTCTGGCTTAATTTTTTATAGAATTTACTAGCAAAACTGCGATTTGGACACGTTCTATAATAAACAGAAAACTGCAACATCTCAAAACCATTAGCAATTAGATCTTTCCGAAAATTTCGATAGATTCTTTTTTCTTGATTCGTATCCATAGGAAGATCAAAAAAACACAATAACCTCAATGCTTCATACCTCATTTCTTCAGCTCCATTCTACACTAGAAACGATCGGACAGTAGAATTTACTTGTATCCTTATCCGAAATACATTTTAAAAAACCCTTGACATATTTATCCATTGCTACCGTTACAGAACAAGTTTCTTTTCCATAACGAATTTTTGCATTCAGCGTATCTGTTAAAGCTAAACGAAACTCATATTTCAAGTATTCTTCATCCAGCAAATTTTGATAAACCCAAACATCAATAATCTGCCTAAAAGGTTCCATTAAGTCGTCTACCAAATTAAATTGATTGTATTCATTTTTATGAAAAATTCCGATTAAGGGATTTAACCCATACCCAGCAATAATACGCGCCATCTGTGCTCTCATAATTGCATAACCATAATTTAGACCTGCATTGATAACATCAGTTTCCTGTTGGGTAAGACGAACAAATTTCTTTCCAAACAATTCATTGAAATAAACTTTTGCCGCGTGTCCTTCGCGATTGGTTTTATCTCCAAATTCAATATGATCTTTATAATCTGCTAATAGCTGAATACAATCAATATTTTTCTCAAACATCGAGAGAACATCTTGCTGATTATTTATTTTGAAGTAGGTCACTATTTGCCATAATTTATCTTTTTGCTCCTGCGTCCACAACAATTGTTCCTGTAACTTTTTATAGGCTCTAAAATGGCCATTTTGTGAATGGTAAATACCTGTTGGCAAATGCTCGTTATCACAGACAATTAAAGCAATATTATACTTACTTAAGGCACTTAACAATCTTAGGGTTACAACCGTTTCTCCTCCTTCCGCGACAATGATAGAAATATCACTCAAGGGGATAACATAATCTTCCCCTTTCTTCTTAATCAAAAGATTATCTAACTTTAATTGCATTTTTTCACTCTGACAAACATGTACAATTCTCCAAGTCATTTTCTTATCCTCTTTACAAAACGAAAACACCCCGCCATAAATGACAGGGTGTTGAATTCGGCATGAAGCCTTATCTTTGTAGCTTCTGCAAGATTTAAGTAACTGTGTAAGGCGTCCCTTACGGTTAATATTATAATACATTGTAAAAGCGTTTGCAACTCTTTTTTAAAAATATTTTTTAAAATTTGAGTTTTGGTTCTTCACCCTCTTTTTTAATGAAACGTTTATTTCCCAAAACATCTGTTTTAATTTTATAGATGGATAGATTACTTTTACCTAATCCTTTTAAACAGCGACCATTAGATGTAGTATCAAACACTTTGATTATTTCTTTACCTTCAAAATTCCCTTTGTCATAAGGCTTTAATTCTACATAATTTTTTTGATTAGGCATTGTTCTCGATAAAAACCTAAATATTTGTTCTTCATTTTTTTGGGTATCCTTAATCAGAAGTAAGTCATTTTTGTATAATGTAAATTTGAATTCTGATTGCTTGCTAACTCCTTCTTTTTCTTTAATTTCATTATATTTATCAATAGTTATAGAATAATTACCATTCCTCTTTTCAAATTGCAGATCTGCATATTTTAATCCAAGTAACTCATACTTCTCTGTCTGATGATTAAAATAGACATCTGTTCTCCAAGGATTTAATTGGCGTAGGATTACTTTATTTTTACTATTAGAAGGAGTTATGTTAATAAATGATTCTGGAATATTTTTATCATAGTATTTCAGACTTTTAATTTCTGGACCATTACCTTTTCTGCTATATTTTCTGATTGGTCCATTTTCTTGTCTATATTTCTCAAAAGGATTGCAAGGAACTTCTTTATTCTTATCATTCAATTCTTTAGAAGGATAAGTTCTTAAAATTTCTTCAATTACCTTCTCAAATGTTTGTGGATCTTTGTGATACATTAAGAATCTACTTTTATCTTTATTGTAAATTTTAATGAATGCATCATATCCTACTTGACTATAAATATCTTTAATCTTACCTAGAACATAAGTTTCTTCAGATTTATCTTTATCTAATTTCGCTTTTCTTGTTGCGTAAATTGTTGCATCTGAAATTTTACGGTTATATTTTGAATCTACTTGATAAGAAAATAGAATGCTATCTTCAAATTTCTTGGACTTCAATGTATCAACAAAATGATTATATGGAGCTTTAAATACTAACTCTTTGTATTCATCGTCACTCAATGAAATAATTTCACCGGTTTCTGAATCCACGAATTGCTCTTCTTTATAGGAGATCAGAGGATTATTATGTTTTTTCCATAATCTTAATTGACTAGATGTAGCAATAATCAAAGCATCTACAGCATGATGGTGATAGGTCTCACGAGATTTTTCAAGTCCCCACTTTCTTCTAAGTTGTGAAGTAAATTGTCCACGTACCACTGAAATAGTTGTATCGAATTGATGCTCCTTATAAAAATCTTGTAGAGCATTAAGAACAACGCGAGAAGAATAACGAGTATCTACTAAATTTCGTTCAATAAATTTCTTTTTCACCTCAATCTTACTAATGTCCTCTTCCGTTAAAAGATATTCCTTCTTTTTATTACCTAATAATTTAGAATCTTTTACATATGATTTAAATTCATGGTAAGACCAAGCATCATCCATACTGTCTAAAGCCTGGAAAGGTGTCCGTTGTCCTTTTTCTTGGTTTGCTGTAGCAAGAACCAATACTTTATTAGATAAACTATCATCAAAAGAAAGAGATAAAGGTAAAATATGATCAATTTCGTACTTGTATTGATTTTGAATCAAATCTGAAATTGGAATATTCTTCCCAGTGTATAGACACTTTTCTCCTTGTTGATGCCACAAACGAATCTTAGTTGCTAATTCTTTATGTCCATGAAAAACGTTATCCGGTAATTCTTTTTTCCCATTGTATTGGAAAGCAGCTTTTTCCATGGCAGCATTTTTCTCGTCTAGATTTGCTTTTTGACGCTTGATATAGTCTTTCTTTGCTTCTTCTTCATTATTTTCACGTGCCATTTCAATAACGATATTATCAAAGATACCATATTTTTTAGTTGCTTCATTGATAATCTTTATAGCTTGTCTGACAGATTTTGCTACGACAGGGTTATAGATTTCTTCTGTTAATTCTTTTTCATCAATATACTTGCTTCGTTTTGATGTCTCTTTAGATCTTTGTTTACCTAGTCGAGTAAGAATTGTCATTTGTTCTTCTGAAGTCTCATACAATTCTGGAATCAACTCCATCATAAGTTTTAGAGAAAAATTATGCCATCCCTTACTAAATAGACTGCTGTTATTTTTTCTAAATTGAACTAATTCAAGTACTTGATCCTGACTAAACACATCTTTTAGCTTCACGTTAATCGCTTCTTCTATCCCCTCCCTCTCCGTATTTAAAGTTAGAATATGAGCAAGCTCATCAATAACCTTTCTTGGTAACTCTTCCACCCTGATTGTTTCTAAAGATTGCATTTTCCGATAGACTTCAAAGGTGTGCATCTCAGGTTTTTTATAGGGATCAATACGGTATCCATGTATCTGATCAACTGAAGCACCAATCAATTTAGCGATGTACTTCAATAGTGTTGAAGCCCCTAACGTTTTAGCTGTCTTCGCATACTCGATAATTACCTTCTTTTGTTCCTCACTTAGTTTCTTGGTTTCTGTTGGAACGGTTAAATTATTTAAATCATTTAGTAGGTTAAACTCTTGTGCAGTATAGGAAGCTTTTGAAGCTCTATATTCATCAGGATAAAATGTACATTTACCAATTAAAACACCAAAAATATTATCTAATGTTATGTACTTACCTTCAGAATCTTTCTTAGTAGTATACCTTCCATAATCAGTTCGTGATTTTTCATTTCCTGGCCCATGGTAGTATTTTCTTTTACCCGTAAGGATAGTTAAATAATCTTCTATAAACTCATCAGTAATCTTATTATTGAACTCTTGCTGTTTTCTAAGAATTATTTCAGCTTCTTTTCTATAAGCAGATGTTGAAAAAACATTAATTAATCTTAGTTTTTCACTATTTTCTACAACAGTGAAATCTCCTCTGACCTGACCATATTTTTCGAAACGATCTAGTTGGATTTGACCAGGTGTTTGTTCAGCAAGTAACTTTCTATTCTCTTCAACTGCCTTACCGTAATCAGATGATACTGTACCGCCATCCTCAGAAGCATCATCTAAATAGCTAATACCACGTCTCTTAACAATATTCTTTAAGGCTATGAACAACTCTTCGTTAGTTAATTGATTATTCAAGCCTTGTACACGAAGTTGGTAAGGATTTAGATTAATGGACACCTTAGAAAAATCAGTTAACAAACCAAAGTCTTCAAATAAATCATGAAGGCGAACACTACGATGTTTTTTTCGACGAGTTAATCTTCTCCCCCCTCTAAAGCCCCTTCTTTCAACATTATTGTCAGCTGTTGCAGCTGGAAAAAGCCGAGAATTTGCATGGATAATCTCACCAGTATCTTTTTTTAGAATACCTACTCCAACTGAAGCAATACCAATATCCAAACCCAAAACTAAACCATTCATAATAAAAATCCTCACCAGTCATTATATTAATTTTATTTTACTCTTTCCTCCCTCAAAAATCAAATCATTATAAAATATTTTTAGCAAAAATAGAATATAATTTTTTTAAACATGTTTCTTCATTTTATAAAACTAAAAAAGCGTAACTTACGCTTTATTCTATCAACTTCTTCTCAATACAAGAATATAAATATACTTGAGAAAAACTTATTAATGGGAATTTTGTTAACTTAGTTCAATATTTGATTGAACTTTTATTTTCTTTTATATTTAGATGATTTTGTTTATCGAAAATTTATCAAGTAATTAATTCCTCTTATTTGTATAAATGTCAGTTATTGATAAAGCAACTCCTACTGTAAATCTTTGATAAACTCCACAACTTGATGATTCTCAATCTTCACATAATATCCACCGCTATTATTGACAAGTTTATCCCCTTCATATTTATCAATCTTTACAGAATAAAGACCGCTTGGAAGTGGTTGATTGTTAAAAAATTCTTTCATTTGCGATTCAAGATCTTCAAGATAGGCATCATATAACTGATCCTTCTTGTTTTCTGGAATGTAGTATCGGAATTGAAACTCTGGTATAAAAATATCTTTTTCAAAAAGCTTTTGAGCATCCATAGGATACATCCCTTGTAATGCTTGTCCTTTTCTTTGATTTCCCTCTAATACTTCATCATAAAGGTGGATATTACCAGATTTACTATTAAATTGAAAATCAATCCCTTTGTACTTCAAAGCAGTCATTTTAGGATCTGTTATTGAACTATCCAAATTTTTTAAAAATTTGCTGGTACCTGGACTAATCTCAATTCCTAGATAGGCTAATTCTGGAAAAGCCTGATAAATTTTTTTGTTTTGTTCATAATCTACTTCTGCATCCGTCTTTTTATACTTTTTGTTTTCCGAAGGACGAGTATAGTATTCAAAACGGGAATTAGCCTGATAGGTTTTACCATCTATATTTTCAGTGTATGTTCCATGAATAACAAATCCTCCAACGCTTGTATAGTTTTTTTCATATTTTTCTAACTCAAACTGACCTCTAAGACCGTAGTTCTCATAAGAACGTTGCACTGCTTGTTCAAGTTCATTACTACTTGCATGGGAAAATAGACCCCACATATCCATCATTGCAAAAATAGGACTAAGGATTATAAGTATTACAATTGGGACAACTACGGATAAGCATCCTATTAATAAGCCTTTTTTCATATTTCTATCCCTAACTAGCATTTGTATTGCTTACCTTTCAACCCGACGGTTACTCTTTTCTATCCCGTTCATTAAACTTCCTCTCTATTTTTTTAATATAGTTGATCTTATTTGAACAGATTTTTCACTCGATTTCATTTGGATTGTAACACCATAAATTGTATAACTAGAATAGCTAACTCTTATTCGACAGGTTGTATCATCTGGCATATCGTACTTATTTTTAAGATATTTATAGAGGTCAGATTGATTTTCTGACTCGTAGATAATATCACTCAATTCAGTTTCAGCGCTCTTAAATGTTTCTTTTATATCCAAAGAAGCAAAATAATCTCTTTGTACTACTAAATTAAAAATTTCTTCATCAAACAAAGGATCCAATTCTGATTCGTACTCTAATCTCCCATTTGAGTATCTAACAGGAACAGATTCTTTTTTATCTCCGGTTTTTATTGTATAGTCACCCTTAATGGCTGATTCAGTAATATCTAAATCAATCTCATAATCCTGTACTTGAGTTCCAGCTTTTATATAAACATCACAAATATAAGCCTTTAATCCCGTAAAGTCCTTCTTGTCTTGTTCTAAAAATTTAAATATAGGATCAAACGTTTTTTCAAATTCGTACTGTTTTTTTGTTCTATTTTTGGGGATTGTTTCACCACCCAAACTACATCCATTCAGTGCAAAAAGTGTCAAAAACATCAGCATTACACTGATAACCCAAAATAAGTATTTATGATTTTTCATGAAAAAAATTTCTCCAATATTGAAATTAGTGCTATTTTTAGCTTACAATCTTTTTGATCGGATTCAAAAAATTACTTTCCTTTCACTAAATAAATTGCAGCACTGATTTGAACCAATTTTTCTTCAGATTCTAAACTTAGTAGTATATCGTATCTGTCATAATACGCATATCCAAGACTAACTGAAAGTTTTGTGTCAGATGGAAGATTATACTTTTCCACTATTTTTTTATATAACTCTGATTGATTTTCTGGTTGGTAAATAATATCACTCAATTCAGTTTCTGCGCTCTTAAAAGTCTTATTCACATCTAAGGAAGTGAAATATTCTCTTGAAACCATTAAATTTAGAATTTCTTCATCAAATAAATGATCTATCTTTGACTCATAATTTAACTTACCATTAGAGTATGAAATAGGAACTGTCTCTTTAGTGTCACCACGTGTTATTGTGTAATCGCCTTTAATGTCAGCTTGATTAATACCTAAGTCCACTTCGTACTTTTTGACTTCAGCTCGATTTTTTATATAAACCCTGCTAGTGTATGCCTTAAATCCTGTAAAATCCTTCTTATCTTGCTCCAAAAATTTAAACATGGGCTCAAACGTTTTTTCAAATTCGTACTGTTTCTTTGTTCTGTTTTGAGGAATGGATTCACCACCCAAACTACATCCGTTTAGTGCAAAAAGTGTCAAAAACATTAGCATTACACTAACAACCCAAAATAAGTATTTATGATTTTTCATATTTTGTATCTCTAACTAGATTTATATTGCTTTACCTTTCAACCCGCCGATTACTCTTTTCGATTCTATTCATCGAGTCTCCTCCTAGTTTTCAAATACTCTTAAATCTATTTGAATTGACTTAGTCATTGATTTCATTTGTATAGAAGTTCGATAAATACCACCACTGGAGTGTTTAATTCTTACTCTACAGTTGGTATCTTCTGGTAGATCATACTTATTTTTTAGGTATTTATAAAGTTTAGAGTGATTTTCTGGTTGGTAGATGATTTCACGAAGATCTGTTTCTCCACTCTTAAAAGTCTTTTCCACATCCAAGGAAGCGAAATAATCTCTTGAAACTGCTAAGTTAAGAATCTCTTCATCAAATAATGGGTCTGTATCTGATTCGTAATGCAACGTCCCACTAGAGTATGTAACAGGAACTGTTTCTTTGTTTTCCCCAGCTATTATTTTGTACTTACCTTTAATGTCAGCTTTAGTAGTATCTAGGTCAACTTCATAATTCTTTACGTCATCTTCAATTTTTATATAAACACTACTTTGATATGCTTCTATCCCAGTAAATTCTTTCTTTTCTTGCTCCAAAAATTTAAACATGGGTTCAAACGTTTTTTCAAATTCGTACTGTTCTTTTGTCCTGTTTTTTGGAATGGTTTCACCACCTAAACCACATCCATTCAGTGCAAAAAGTGTTAAGATTATTAGCATTACACTAACAACCCCAAAAAAGCATTTATGTTTTTGCATCTCTTTCTCCTAGAATTTCTATGTCCATTATACCACACCATGGATATCTTATGAATCGTTCAAAATTTGGTCAAAGAAAAAACACTGGTTATCCAGTGTTTTTATGACTAGTTTCGCTCCCTGCAGGAATCGAACCTGCAACTACTCCTTAGGAGGGAGTTGTTATATCCATTGAACTAAGGGAGCTAGAGAAAAACTCTGCCTTGCAGCAGAGTTTTTTTATCGAATTAACGACGGATTTCTTTGATACGAGCTGCCTTACCTTGAAGTGCACGCAAGTAGTACAATTTCGCACGACGTA
>ERZ772799.765-NODE-765-length-12156-cov-4.614329_pt1 | contig 12156 bp, 12 predicted proteins | sample MGYA00511345_ERZ772799 | MGnify/ENA primary metagenome ERZ772799 (study PRJEB29015, sample SAMEA2738037) | human oral metagenome | biome: human oral; feature: human-associated habitat; material: saliva | place: China | collected 2238 ... | reverse complement strand
ACCTTAAATTTCAACATGGGTTTATAACTTTTTATAAGTTACAGGTAACAGTTATAAGCCTCCTTTCACGTGTATTCTTAGTTTGGTGCAAATGATTTGAACAATATTGTTAAATTCATCTACTGGATAATAATTTCTTGTCAGAGTATGTTGTAGTACTCGCATACTAACTTCTGGATATCGGTTCCCTTTATCAAAGACGACGGTGATTACCCCTAGTTCATGTTTGTATTTGTGTAGTATGTTAGCCATACTGTGTTTGCTAACTGTCTCTGAGCTTATCTGATTTATACAATGATGTATAGCGTATAATGGAATATACAATTGACCCTCAACTTCAATTGTGTATCGTTCGTTTTCAAAGTTCGGGTATATATATTGTGGTCTATAAAATCCGTCCGTTGATATATTCTCGCAGCACTCTTTAATAACGTCTGCTGGGTATCGTCGTTTTCCATGTTTGTAGTCATATTTTATGTCGTTTGGTTCTAGATATCTTAAGACCGCCGCATAAGCGTCGTTATAGAATATGTCGTATCGACCGGGCTCTTTTTTAGAGTTGATTAGTTCGTTTGTTATTTCCTCTAATGTTACGGTGTTAGACATTGTGACCCTCCTTTTTTTTTATAAAGACAAAAAGTCGGCTTTCGCCGACTTATTCAAATGGTCTATCAAAAGCTGATTGACCGTGTTTAGTTTCTACTTGTATCGCAAAAATATATGGATTGTCAACTCTCATTTGTAAAGATACTTCACCTTTACCGCTTTGATAATTGAGTCCGTTCGCTTGTGTAGAGTCGATAAATTCAAGGCGTTTTACCTTATTTATATCTACCTTTTTTGCTAATTGTGTCGGTACCGTTAAGTCCATTTCTTGAGCCGGTGCTGACTGTATAAATGTAGCAAATGCTGAACGAATAATCTCTTCGATTTCTTTCTTTACTTTTGTAGTATGTACACCTTGCTTCTCACCCATAATAGAGACTACATGGTATGTTTTTGTATTGACCGGTAGTTCTATTTGGTATGAATCTGATAATCCAAGATTAGAATATCCCACAATTCTTAACCCTACTACCATATTGTTTTGTAATGTTCCATTTAGCATTGCGTTATATAATTCGCCGTCACGACCTAGGTGACCCATAAGGTGACCGGTACCGTCTCGCTTAAGCCCGTATACTTGTACAGCATTAGCGTCGTACGGGTTTGTTGGTTCTTTAACAAGTACTGCTTTACCGAAAAATATAGGTAGCTCACCGCTAGTATCTATAGTCCCCGCAAGTTCATGGACATTGACGGTTGGATAAAATGATACCCCTTTGATTTTCTCCATATTAACTATCGTCCTTTCTGATTTATATGAAAGGCGGGATAAACCGCCTTATTAATATACGTATTTCTTTCTGATTGTTCTGAATGTGATATCGACGATGTCTTGTGCACGCCCATTCTTGTGTCTATCGTCACCCATATCTTCGTCATCGTCTCTTGTGTTATATTCTCTAGTATGTATTTGACTCATATCTACTTTAATGTCGTCAGATAGGAAGTCGAATGCGTCGATTGGTATATCTACAGCGAAGTCGTACAGATAATCACCTTGTGGGGTGCGCACATATTGGTTAACATATATGTTCGTTTCTGGTGACAATGCAGAGATAGACTGTCTACTTATGTGTTGACCACCGTTGTCGAATGTGATAATCATTTCATATCTTTCACTTGTTGATTCGCTGATACCTAAGTTTAGATATTTGAGGATATTTTCTACCGTTTCACCTAAGTTTAATTCTCGTACAATTGCTGAAAGCTGGTCGTAATTGACAGATAGTCGGTATAGTAAAGAAACTAGACTAGGACTTACTGTTTGTTTAACTGTATCTTTCAGGTACTCTTCGATTTCTTTAACTTCCATACGTCCAAATTCGATATTATAATAAAATCGCCCAGTACGACCGATGAAGTATTCGTTTAACTTATCATAGTCATTAATTGTGATTAAATAAAAATGTTTATGGGAATGAAAACCGTCAACCACATTTAGGAATTGACTTTGCTCATCTTCTTCTTTAGTCTTCGAGAATACTTTCTCAAACTCGTCTATTAATACCAATACTGGTTGCTCGATTGATTTTAAAAAGTTATCAATACCAGGGGTGTTTTGAGTCACTAATAATGTCGGAATATCTTTGTCGAGTAGTTTTTCTGAAATGATACGTGCCATCATAGATTTTCCTGTACCTTTTCTCCCACCAAGAATGGCTCCGAAGTTTCTTTCTGATAACTCATAACGACTTAGTATTTTATCAACTAGCATATTATGGTCACCATAGACCTTGATTGTATTTTTGAAGTTCTTCACCTGTTTTAGTGAATATCCACTCATATTATCGAATTCCACACTGTATGTACCAGTGGGTATTCTATCCTCGACAGTTAAATCGTCTGGAAATAGTCTTAATGTGTCACTTATTCTAATTATTTTCATTCTTTACCTACTTCTTGATTAATGTTTTCTGTATTTTGTTCAATTTCTGTGTTTCTTTCGGGTTGACTTTCTTTGTAATAAAGTCAGTAAATTTTATTTTAGCCACATAAACAACTCCTTTCTAAATTCGGAGCTTGAAATGCTCCTCTTTCAATTTGATATAGGCTTTAGTTAACGTTTCACGTTGTTTAGTTGTGATTGTTTTGCTTTCGTAACATTTTATTAATACATCATATGCCGGAAAATCAGGTAAGATGTTGTTGAATTCATCTTTGTATAATTCGGTATTTAACACTAGGTGTTTTACAAAACTTCTATCTGACAATCTTTGCAATGAATCGTCTTTGTGCATATATATTCCTCCTTTAATTTTCATGATAATGATGGGGTTCGGGGTTTTATACCCCGTGATTGACCGTTTGTGTAGACAAACGGACTTACAAGAAAAGACGACAACTATTAATTGTCGTCTTGGTTAATACTTTTTTTATTTGTCGTTATCGACTACTTGTTCTTTTGGTTCTGGTGTCTCGTCGTCTTTGCGTCTTACGTATGTTGCGATTTCACCGTTTTGGCGAACTCGTATCGTGTCATCAAGAGATGAGTATGTCATATAATCAGCCGTTTCATCTTCGTATGCTTTACAGTAGCTAGCCAGTAAAAGCATGATAACAATGGCGATGATTAATATTGTATTATTTATCGTAATTAATGTACCGAACAGTGCACCTATTAATACACTAGCTAATCCTACAGGGTTCTTACGGTTACGTCTTACTGCATCAGCAACGTGGTAGACGGCAAATAATACGAATAGACAACCTATTGTTAGACCGACCACATCACTTAATGTTGAGGTTGTAATATTTCCGCTATTAATTGCATTATCGACGTTATTAGCCATATCTGATAATGTTATTTGTCTATTGGTTGGTCTGATAGCTATCGCTATGATGACTGCTGTGGCGATGATTTGTATCAGGTTTTTGAATGTGTAAAATATATACTTATATTTTTGTGCGTTTTCTTTAGTGATATTCATTCTTTCTTCCTTCCTTGGCTGGGCGTATTGCCCACAAAATTTTTATTTAAATATCATGACATAGGAGGGGTACGGGGTGTCCCCGTGTACGCCACTGGTGTATACCAGTGGCGTAAAAGGTTACATTCCCCATGCGGATAAACCTTGAGCGTTATATGCTCGAGTCGCGGCGTCCAACTGCTGTTCAAGAGTATTCGTAGGTCCCCACCCAGGCATTGTCTGAAATAGACCTCTGGCACCTGAAGGGTTGTACGCGTCTAGTCTACCGTTTGACTCACGTGCTATAATTGTTTCCCATGTTGTAGACGAAACTCCTGTTCGCTTTTCCATCTCGCGTGCTGCTTGAGCTCCGATGGACCCTGCAGTATTACCATTAGGTAATCTGACTGAACTTGATAGTTGGTACTCCTGAGTTTTTGTACCTTTAGTTATCACTTTATGTTTTGGTTGTTTAGTAACCGTTTCGTTTATGACTACCGAACCTGCTTTATCGCCGTTCTTATAGGTTACCTCTTCAATGACCGTCTTTTCACCCGGTACTCCACCTGTTGTCGTGGTTTCTGTAGTAGTTGGGTCGGATACGGTTTTTGTCTCGAATGGTACTTCTTTTGTTGTGGTTCTGGTTTCTTTTTTGACACGGGTGATTATCAGCGTGTTATCTGTTTTACTTATATCATCATTTTCTCCTAATTCGATTTTTTGCTCTTTAGCGATATCTTTTGCATCTAGAAATGTTGTAAAACGATAATAAGCCGATTTACCATCACGAATCAGCACAGGTCTTGCTTTATGGATGGTAACTATATTATCACCTTTCTCAACTCTATCAAAGTTGCTCACTTCTATATTTTGTGTCTTTAGAATTTCGTGTATATCGTCCGAATCAGATGATGTGGATTTTTCAACACCATCGATTGTGATTTTGTAATTATAAGTATCTGCATTAGCAACCATAATTGAACCACTAAAGATAATAGTTGCTAATACCAGTGTTAGTTTATTTTTCATAACCTCATTATACCATAGTACTACAGTATTGTAAAGGTCTACCGACGACTTTTAATAAGGAGTTTGAGCTCATCAATTTCCTGCCTTAGCTCTTCAATTAGTGCTGCACTTTGTTCAACAGCGACTGTATTATTATTTATGGCTGTCGCCTGCGCCATACATGCGTTTAATACCTGAGATAGCTTATCTGTGAACAGGTCTGGATTTTGGTAAGTGGCGTTTTGTTTAGCTATATGGTCGTTAATCGCATGTAGGACTATATCATTCATTGAGAGTTTTTTATCTTCGGCGATATCTTTTAACTGACGCTTGACTCTCGCCGGAAGATTTAATTTCAGTTGTTCTTTAATTTTAACCATTACATCTTAGTTAGGACTTGTGTAAGTCCTCTTTCATTGATTCTCCCAGAATAAGGTTTAGGTACACCAAATACTAGGTCAACTTGCTTATTGTTGATTTGGAGTTTTTGATGCAAAGCATCGAATAACGATGTGTCATACATCTCAACATTGTTCATATTAACCCTATAACCTGTCAGTGCACTGAACCCACCACCTAAAAAGATTATTGCGTCAAAATAATCTCGTGTACCATATGCGTTTAGTATAGTGTCGGTTACCTGTTTGATAAACTTCTGCTTAGTAGGATTAACATACCCTAGCCACATATCCTTACGTGCTTGGCGACGTTTGTTAGTCGTTTCTAGCACCTTCTGAAGCTCCTTACGACTTTCTATAGTTAGTTTTTCACGGCGAGCTTGAGTGATGGCTTCTTCCAACAAGTTACCATACCCAGATGTGATAGAATAAGAATACTCAGGATTGAATTTCTTATTACGAAATACCGCTAGGTCGGTTGTCCCTTCACCTATATCGACAATTAAGAAGTCTTCAAGGTCGGCTAGTGGGTTACCTTCCTCACCAAGTGAGCGATAAACTGCAGATAGAGTATTTTGGAAGTTCACATCACGTGTATCTAGAAGGCCGTAGAATCCAGCTTGACCTTCGTTCAGTACACGAACATCGACAAAGTTGATAGTTACGTCGATGGTACCCGTTGGTCGGAATATGCGTATTTTATGACTACCTGTTAGTAATGTTTGATATTCGTAGATGAGCCCTAATGTTTTTGCTTCGACAATAGGAACTGAAACTGCTAGTTTGACATCGACATCCGTATCGATATGTTGTGCAATCGACCCGAAAAGTAATGCTGTTGTCACTTCGTGATTTGACTTATACGTCGTCGATGATACATCGAATTCCTCATACCCAGGTCTTTCTAGAGCGACGTGCCCTATTGCTGTTGGATACTTATAATGTCGGAGTGGAGATTCCAGAACTTGAATGTAATAATCAGAAGCGTCATGGAACATGAGGTATTTTATATCCTCGACTGTAGATACTGCAGATGGTTGGTCGAGTGATGCGATATAAGTATTGTTATCGTCCAGTACTGAACCTTTGATTGCCGAATTACCGATATCGATTGCAACTTTCATTATTCTACACCCCCGTTAGATGTTAAGAACTCAATATAATCATCAAGATACATTGCTAATAGTACTCTAATAATAGTAGCTTTTGATAACCCTGTAGTTTCTTTCGCATAATCAAACTTTAATTTGACGTGACCAGGTAACGAAATTAAAAAACGTTGTCCGTCTTTGACAGAAACTGGTGTTATATCTGGTTTAATTTTCATAGAGTTATAAGTCTGAGGGAAATGGTCAAGATGTTTCATCATTATGAGTCTGATGATGTCAGCTTTCGACAACCCTGCATTATCTTTTAATGTGTTTAATTTCTTATTTAGTGACGCTGGTAATGTCACGATAAATCTTTTTTCGTTCATATTGTTTATATCCTTTCATTTGTTACGTCTAATACGTAGTACTATTGTCATATTATAGTTGTATTACTTTTATCTAGTGTGACGCCGAACGAGCTGGACGACTCGTGCATTCATCCAGTTGTTCGGCAGACCCCTATTGCTAGGTTCGGGTGTACCCACGCGTGCCAGAGCGTTGCAAGAAATCACCGAACATAGTATCGACGGTACCTTTTCGACGTGAATCCACTGTTGCGCGCTGTCCGGTGTTAGTTCGTAACAAACTGTGTAACAATAGTTCATTTTTATTTCTCACACTTATATTGTATCACACTAATGGTGCAAAGTCAAGACTACCTTGATGTGTTTTGATTATTTGGAATTTGACTTCGTTGCGAATTACGTGGATTCGACTGATTATTTGAACGTACATTCTTCTCGATACGCTCCGCATCAGTTGATGAAATACTATTATCAGATTCTGAAGGAACCTTATCGGCGTAATCTTCTAATCGTTCTTCGAATGTTCGTGTGTCTCGTCTTTCTACCTTTTTCCATTTAGGATTAACACTAACGGTAAGTTTGACTGAGTCAGAAGCATAATATGAATTGCTTACTATTCGACCTTGGTAATAGAAATTCGAAATTTCTGATTCATCATCAAGTTCATAACCGTCACGACTGTACTGTTCTTTAAGTGCGTAACCCATACGCTTTGCGTCTTTGAGTGTTTTGATATCAGACAGCTTAGTGTAGCTACCGTTCAATTTATCTAGTTTTGTTTTGGCTTGTAACCAATCTAGTCGCTCTTTGAAGGCTTTATTATTGTCAAAGATGCTTGTGATATCTTTGTTTATAAGTTTTTTAAGCTCTGCGATTTTTGGGAATTTACTAAGTTCATTCAATTTCGTTTCGACCTCACCTAAGTTTGTCACATAGTTGAAGATTACTAACCCCTTCTGGTCCACTTTACCTATTTTTGTTAAGGTATTATTTAAGAAATCATTCAACTGTACATAGTCGGATACAACCATATCCAATTTAGAAGTCATCTTTTTATCTATATCTCTATCGTGGTCAAGAACCTCACGAGTGATTTGACCTAATAACTCTTGTAATTTCTGAGAGTCTGGATTATTATAAGCCGAGTCGATGAACCCTTTAATGTCTAGGTACAACTTCAATCGCTTTGTATTATCGTATGATTCACCTGATGTGATTTGAAGTTTTTCAAGTGTACTTCGTGCTTTATCGTAGACTTTTTGAGATTTACTAGTCACATCGCCAGTTTCTGCTATTTTGTTTAACTCTTGTTGTACGTCGCTGAGTACTTCAATATCTGACACGATATCGTCAGATATTGAATTAGAAACAAATTCAGCAGGTGCCTCGGCGTATGTAGTATTCAGTTTGGATTGTTTCCAAGTTTTTGTACTGTGATACATGTAGATAATTATCATACTTATGACGACAATTATACCAATACCAATCATTACAAACGACTCGACGGATTTGCTTATTTTCTTTTTTGTGTCTAAATTAATTTTCACGTCCAGTCACCACCTTGTATAATTGTTCATCAAGTACACCATATTCATCAGCAATACTTGGGTTTGATTTCCACATTTTATATAGTTTTTCATCCCTACCTAGGTGTTTATCCCAATCTTTGTCAACTCTAGTTTCCGGTTTGAGCTTGGTAATATCTGGGAACGGGGATAATTGTGGGATATTTATTAACGTCGACCCGATATCGCTCGCGTCTGTTATTTGATAATGCGCACTCAGATTAGAACCACCTAAATGTCGCACATTTTGAGGTTGTTGCCAATTAGCAATACTGCGGTTACCGTTGAGTAATTGTTGCAATTGAGCACCGAGTTTTGTGAACTCTTTATACGTGTCCGGAATTTGCGGACTACTATTTGGCGTATCATAACCCGTCCAAACAGATATAGCATAACCGTCATTTGTGAACGAGTTGTACCAAGCGTCTGAACCACCCGCACCATATGGAGCCGGTGCATTAACAGATGCGTCAAATGCAACTGTACCTGTCTTACCACCATAACCTTGGTAACTAGGAATATATGCTAGCGGAGCGGTTGAACTTGGTTGTGGGATACCTCTTAACATTTGTGTCAGCACAAATGCAGTTGACTCTTTCATTGCACGATTACGTTTTGGTTCTATTTTTTTAACCGATTGGTCGATGAATTTGATTTCGTCGATAAATCGTGGTTTTGTATATACACCACCATTTAAAAGGGCACCATATGCAGATGCTGCTTGAAGAGTCGATACGTTCAAACCTATACCGTCCACTGAAGAATAAGTGTCCTTAACGTCTAAACCTAATCCATGAAGGAATGTTTTCATTCGTGATGAACCAAGTATCCCGTCGTCAATGCGCCCAACAGGGGTGTTGAGTGATAATCTGAGTGACTCTTGTAAGGTTTGATTTCCATATGAGAGTCGACCCCAGTTATACATAACCGCGTTTGACCCCGGGTATTGATAAGGTGCGGTAGACATAGTAGTTGCTGTTGAATACTGATTTCCAAAATACTCGAATAGCGGACCGTATGCTGTGAATGGTTTCAGAGATGAACCTGAAGAACGCGTTTGTTGTGTTGCGCGATTAAGTTCATCGTCATATCGAGAACCAACCATACCTACAACTATACCGTCCTTATCAACCACTGTGACCGCAATTTGTTGTTTCGCATCTAAATAACGCATTTTGAGTGTTGTCTCTCTTATCGCGTCAAATTTCTCAGGGTCCAAGAAGCTTTTAACTTCAAGTGTTGCTTTATTGTAATCATAACCAAGAGACTTGAGTTCGTCCTTTACCGCGTCTGTATATGTTTTATACTTCAGGTTTTGTTCGCGTATCTTTTCTTGTGTGCTGTATCTTGGTTTTAGAGATGTCGTTAGGTCGATTTTAGAAGCCTCGTTATATTCATTCTCATTAATCAACCCTTTTTCCTTCATAACACCCAACACAACCTTAGTACGTCCGTGACCGGCGTCTGGATTGGTGTACAAATTATAAGTCGTAGGTGATTGACCCAGCCCTGCGAGATATGCGATTTGGGCTATTTTTTCAGATGTACGTTCATTGTAGTCTGATGGGGCGTGTCCAAAATAAATATCCATCGCGGCGCTAATACCCACTGCGTTTTCAGCGAATTCTAATTTATTTACATAAAATGTGAGTATGTCATCTTTGCTGAAGTTCTCATCTAATTGTTTGGCTAGGAATAACTCGCCTATTTTACGAGTCAATGTAGATGTAGAACGACCACCATTATAGTAAGTGTTTTTGATTAATTGTTGGTCGATAGTTGACCCTCCTCGGGCTGTGTACGATGGGTTTATTACTGAGTACACTGACCCGACTCCTGCATTCACGAGAGCTTTCATTGAAAATCCGTGATTAGAGTAAAAATTAGCGTCCTCAGTCGCTATGAGGGTGTCTTTATATAATTCAGGGATTTCTTCACGAGTTATCGGTTTCGAGATGACTTCTGTTGATTGCCATATTACATTGTTATTTTTATCTGTTATTCGACTAGAACCTAGTGTGCGTAAATGGTTAGCATCTATATCAGGGAGTTTTTGTAGCTGGAAAAAGACTATTCCAGCGATGGAAACACTCCCGAGTAAGAAAACTAGACCAATCGAATAAACTATTCTTTTTATCCATGTTTTCATAATTAGCCTACTTTCGAATACGGTATCTGGTACCTTCTTGCGTTAAATTTCTTATGTGTCGGCCCGTACCGGGTCCTAAATACGTTTTTGATTTTATTTGGTGTGGTTGTATATCTTGACAATACCGGGGATGATGAATTAAACCATAATATACCATCCTCATACCTAACAAGGTCTGAGTGTTCAGTACCTGTTGCAATATGTTCTTCGATAGCTGTGACGATATTATCGATATCAGCGTTGTGCTCTTCTTTAGTGTATTCTAAAACGGCGTGCACCGTAGTTAATGAATGTATTTGTTGGTCTATTGTGCTTTTTTGGGTATGACGAGTTCGTCGCTCACCTTCAAATATTGTACGGTACGTATCGTAGTCGTATATAAAATCCATCACAAGTCGAGGGTTGTCTAGGTATGCTTGTAAGAAGTACGCACAGAACTTTTCACGATTATCGAATACAAACTCTTCGAATGCTTCTCCAAAGAGTCCTAATTGTTCAACTTTTTCTATCATAGATGTTGGTTTGACTAAGACTGGGAGTAGTCGTCGTTCAATTGAAAAATCCGCCGACTTTATCGCTGGAAGATAGTTTGAGAGTACTATTTGTGCACTATGTTTCACCGTGGTTTGACGAGTACCATATTTCGGCTCTTCGTCTAAATACCCTTCAGTAAGGATAGATTTAATAGCTGCCGTATTCATACCTGTAAAATCATGTGGGTGATGGTCTTTTTTCTCCTTACCCCAAGACGCTTCGTTAAATACTAGTAGTCTTGTAGATGGTAAGCTTGCCGTATTAAATCTTGAGTCCGAAGTGAAATAAGAATCATATTCACTCAGAATACGTGCATATGTAGGTGTTACCACATTATTAACAATTGAGTTGACTAACGTGCTTTTTCCCGCACCTGAAATTGCTGATGTAACAATCATCATCTTACGGAAGGTATAGTCGCACATAGATATGTTATGTAAAACAGCACCCATATACCAAGAGAAAAACTCCTTATCTTCGTCTTCGAAGAATACATTTAGAAAGGTATCTATGAGTACATCACGATATGGTTTTGGTTTACTGTATGGAATTACTCCGGTTACTAGTTGGTCGAGTGGTTCGTTATCAAATACGATGAATTGGTTTGGTTCCGGCATATCTTTAGAACGAACAACAGCTAGCTGACCTAATATGTGTTTTTCGATTTTAATTTCATTATTGAGTGCTTTTTCGAACTCAAGTTTGAGTTTTGAAATGTCTTTGTACCCTGCCTCTTGATATTGTTCAGGACTTAAGCTTAATATTTCAGTTAAGAATTCAGCCGAACGCAAACGGGCGTAATCAAGTGCTAAATCCATATATTTTCTATGTGCGGACTTTTGGTCGACACCTTCTTTTATGTCTTTTCTGTCGAATGTATCAGTTATTAGATAACCTGTAGATGGATGAACAAATCCTTCAACAGTGACTTTAGTTGTACCCTTCATGAATAGAGTGGTGCATTTGTGATTTATATTGACGATTATTTCGACTGGTTTTTTTGATAGTTTTGACAGATATAAAAACTCTACGTCATTGAAGAGCATAACACCTCATCCTTTCTTTAGTTTTTCTAACATATTTTAATGATATCACACTTTTCATCATTTGTCAAGTGTGTTTTAGATTTTGCTTTTCAAAATGATAGTAAGAAATTTATCGTATAAAATATTTGGGTCAGATAAATATCTCTGGGATTTCTATATAAAATTGACTTTAAACTTGCGGACAAACTTGCGGACACTCCAAATCACTTGGTATAACTAGGTTTGTTTGAGTTGCGGACACTTTGCGGACAGTTTGCGGACAAATCGGACAAAAAAAGTGTCCGCAGCATAAACGCTGTAGTACCAAGGGTTAGCGGTCATTTCGCGGAAAACTTGCGGACACTTTTGTCCGCAGTTTGTCCGCAGTTTGTCCGCAGCCAAAACCCTTGGTATAAGTGGATTTGTGTTCAAAAATCAGTGATTTGCGGACAAAAATCGGACAAATTTTTGAAACTCTTTATATATATATTTATTATTTTTTTTACTTA
>ERZ772799.762-NODE-762-length-12198-cov-3.374125_pt1 | contig 12198 bp, 10 predicted proteins | sample MGYA00511345_ERZ772799 | MGnify/ENA primary metagenome ERZ772799 (study PRJEB29015, sample SAMEA2738037) | human oral metagenome | biome: human oral; feature: human-associated habitat; material: saliva | place: China | collected 2238 ... | reverse complement strand
CAAAGATAGCACTTAGGGATGCCGGAGGTATCTTCAGCTGGACAATAAATATGGACAGCCAAACTAAATATAACCTTACAAAAAGAATAGGTGACACGGTAAGAGATGCTCAAAAAATCGGCTTGAACAGATTTACAAAACAAATAAGCATATTTTTAGATAACAACTTGTTAAACTATAATATAAATACCGGTTATCCATATTATGATGCAAACAACAGAACGCTTGTGCCTATCAGGGCTACCGCCGAAGCTGCAGGATTAAAAGTAACATGGAATCAAGAAACACTTACTGCTACGGCTGAAAAAAACGGAACAGTTATAAAAATACCTTTGAACAAAAATCAAATCACAATAAATGGAGAAACCAAAACCATAGATACAAACGCTGTCAGTTACAACGGCAGAATCTATATTCCAATAAGAGCTGCTTTTGAGGGGCTCGGATATAAAAACATCACATGGAACAGAATATCAAATACTATATATGTTGATAATGATATGACGGGAGAGAGCAAATAAACAACACAAAAAATATATATGTGTTTATATCTACTTTTTAAAGAATGCCCCAACTATTCCTAAAATGTATATTTAGGGAATAGTTGGGGCATCTAAATACATATACTACTTGTCAGTGTATACCGGTTTTCCTTCAAAGAACGTTTTTACAGGCTTCACATTTTCAATTTCATCTATAGATACTTTTCTTATATTCATATTTAGTATCATAACATCAGCTTTCTTACCAACTTCTATACTTCCAATTTCTTTATCAAGATTTATAGTTTTGGCACCGTTTATCGTCGATGCTTTTAAAGTATCATCCAATGAAAGTACTTCATCCCAATTTTTTAACGGTCCGATAAGTTTAATTTTTGTATATTCTTTAGGATCCTGAGATTTATTTTTATCTGTAGTTCTTATGTAGTCTTTTGTATCTTTACCATACCACAGATTAAATATTTTTTGTGGCAATGTACGTGTTTGTGCGCTGTAATAAAGCCAACCCATATCAGGTTTGGTAACAACATAATCTGAATGGAATGCGACATTTATTCCGTTTTTAATTAAACTGTTCATCGGATATTGAGTATCCAAGGCAGTTTTACTGCTCATTATCGGAAGATATACATCCCAATAATAGTCATCCATTACAGCCCAATATGGAGCTACAATCGCAGCTACTCCGAGTTCTTTCATCCTTTTTTTATCGCTGTCTTTGATGAACTGACAATGAGCAAAGCAAACCCTGTTGTTTTTAAGTTCGGGATATTGTTTTTCCACTTTTTTTAATCTTACTTCAGCCATTTATATTCCTCCATTTTTTCTATTTTTATTTATTTTTTTAATTAATTATTTTTTTTTAAACTATATAAAGGAGATGATAAAATGAAGAGTATTACAGATGACTTGTATGAGAGCTTCAAAAAAAACTTGGAAAGTGTAAATGGAAACTGTATGCGTACACCAAAAGCAGAACTTGGAAAGGTAATTACAGAATTGTTTAAAGAGCACAATGTTGATTCAATATCTTTATTTGAATCTCCTATGTTAAAGGAAGCAGGAGTTGTTTCTTCTCTTCAACAAAATGGAATTACTGTACACACAGATCATATTCGCCTTCATGCAGAAACCGATAAGGGAGGACTGTCAGAAGCACAACATGGAATTGCAGAACTTGGTACAATAGTACAGGAACAAGATGATGCAGATGGAAGAATGGTAGCTACAATGTCTGAATATTATATAGGAGTAGTAAAAGGTTCTACTATTGTTCCTACTTATGATGATATGTTTGATATTTTAAGTGGAATGAAAAAAATTCCTAACTTTGTTGGTTTCATAACTGGTCCAAGCCGTACAGCAGATATTGAATGTGTTGGAACTGTTGGTGTTCATGGTCCAATTGAAGTATCTATTGTAATTGTAGATGATGAATAGGTACAGTAAAAATTTTAGAAGTTAAGGATAATAGGAGGAACGATGGCTAGTGAAGATTTAAAAAAGGAGATACACTTTGCATTAGAAAATGCTACACTTGGAAGAACACTTGGAAATTTTTGTAAAACTTACCCTGCTAGAAGAGAAAAATCTTATGCTGGGGTTGATTTTGAAAAAACTAGAGAAAAAATTGCAGAAGTAAAATCTTATGCAGCAGAACATATTGATGAAATGATAACAGAATTTACAACTAATTGTGAAGCAAGAGGTGGACATGTTTATCATGCTAAAAGTACAGAAGATGCAATGGAATGGATTCGTAAACTGGTAAAAGAAAAAGGAGTAAAAACAATTGTAAAATCAAAGTCTATGGCTTCTGAAGAAATTAAGATGAATCATGTACTTGCAGATGATGGAGTTTTAGTTCAAGAAACAGACCTTGGAGAATTTATAATTGCTTTGGAAGGAAATACCCCTGTGCATATGGTTATGCCAGCACTACATTTGAACAAAGAACAAGTAGCTGATCTTTTTACTGATTACACAAAAGTAAAAAATAATCCAATTATTTCAGAAGAAGTAAAAACAGCTAGAAAAGTAATGAGAGATAAATTTACTCATGCAGATATGGGAGTTTCAGGGGCAAATGTGGCAGTTGCAGAAACAGGAACTGTATTCACAATGACAAATGAAGGAAATGGGCGTATGGTAGGAACTTTACCTCCAATTCATTTATATGTTTTTGGAATTGAAAAATTTGTAAAATCTTTGTCTGATGCTCGTTATATTTTTAAAGCACTACCTAGAAATGGAACAGCTCAAAGAATTACATCATATATTTCTATGTACACTGGAGCTTGTGAAGTAACAACTGACAAAGAAACAGATGAAAAATGTAAAAAAGATTTTTATTGTGTTATTTTAGATGATCCTGGTCGTAGAGAAATTTTGGCAGAACCAGATTTCCGTGAAATATTTAATTGTATTAGATGTGGAGCTTGTTTAGATGTTTGTCCTGCATTTGCCTTAGTAGGAGGACATGTATATGGTTCTAATGTTTATACAGGTGGAATTGGAACAATGCTAACTCACTTTTTAGTATCAGAAGAAAGAGCTGCTGAAATTCAAAATATCTGTCTACAATGTGGAAGATGTAATGAAGTTTGTGGTGGAGGCTTACATATCTCTGATATGATTATGAAATTGCGTGAAAAGAATATGAAAGAAAAGCCAGATGCCTTAAAGAAATTTGCATTAGATGCTGTGTCAGATCGTAAATTATTCCATTCTATGCTTCGTATTGCTTCTGTTGCACAAGGAATGTTTACAAAGGGAGAACCTATGATTCGTCATCTACCAATGTTTTTATCTGGTATGACAAAAGGTAGAAGTTTCCCAGCAATTGCACAAGTACCTTTAAGAGATTTTTTCCATACAATAAAACAAGATGTAAAAAATCCAAAAGGAACAGTGGCCATTTTTGCAGGTTGCCTATTAGATTTTGTCTATACAGATCTTGCAAGAGCAGTGGTAGCAGATATGAATTCTATTGGATATAAAGTAGAAATGCCATTAGGACAAGCTTGTTGTGGATGTCCAGCAACAAACATGGGAGATACTGAAAATGCTAAAAAAGAAGCTGAAATCAATATCAAAGGAATGGAAGCTGAAAAATATGATTACATTGTAAGTGCTTGCCCATCTTGTACACACCAATTACATCTGTACCCAACTTTCTTTGAAGAAGGAACAGAAATGCACAAGAGAGCAAAAGAATTAGCAGATAAAGCTTATGATTTTTGTAAATTATTCTATGAACTTGGAGGAATGGCAGAAACTGGAGATGGAAAACCAATAAAGATTACTTATCATGATTCTTGCCATTTAAAGAGAAGTTTAAGAGTATCAAAAGAACAAAGAGAATTACTAAAAAATACTAAAGGTGTTGAATTTGTAGAAATGAATGACTGCGACAACTGTTGTGGTTTTGGAGGTTCTTACAGTTTATTATATCCTGAAATTTCTGCTCCTATTTTGGAAAAGAAAATTCAAAATATTAAAGAGTCAGGTGCAGATGTTGTGGCTTTAGATTGTCCTGGATGCTTAATGCAAATCAAAGGTGGATTGGATGCTCGTGGAATTGATGATATAAAGGTAAAACATACAGCTGAAATTATTGCAGAGAAAAGGGGACTAATTTAATTGATAGAAATATTACTGAAAGAGTGGATAGAGCGGGTAAAATATTACATTCATTTAATTGCAGATTATTCCATAAAAGAAAGTCAAGTTGGAGCTGTTTTGGATGATGTTCTCAATTTATCAGGAAAGATGCTTCGCTCAAAACTTTTGTTGCTATGTGCATTTTTAGGTTCAAATTGGAAAAATAATAAAGAAAAAATTTGTAAATTAGCTGCAATGGTAGAGCTTACTCATCTTGCTTCTTTGATACATGATGATATTGTAGATGATTCTCCTTACAGGAGAGGAAAAGTATCTATACAAGGAAAATATGGAAAAGATGCAGCAGTATTTGCAGGAGATTTCTTGATAGCTAGAATCTTTTACTATGGAGCTGTGGAGAATTTGAATGAAGCTGTTTCTATTTTATCAAAAACTGTGGAATATATGTGTATAGGTGAGATAGAACAGGACCTTTGTCGTTATCAGGAAGATATAAGTGAAAAAAAATATTTTGAAAATATTGAAAGAAAAACAGCTGCACTTTTTCAAGCAGCTTCTTATATAGGTGCTAAAGAAGCTGGTTGTTCAGAAGAAATTATTCAAAAATTAGAATTATTTGTAAAAAACTTAGGGTTGATGTTTCAATTAAAAGATGATATTTTGGATTTTACTTCCAATTCAAAAGAGTTAGGTAAGGAAACTCACAAAGATTTTCAAAATGGAATCTATACTTTTCCAGTGATTATGGCATTAAAAAATCTAAAAGCTAAAGAAGTTTTATTGCCTATTATGAGAAAAAATAAAGAAGAAAAATTATCTCTTGCAGAAATTCTCCAATTACAAAATTATATCATTCAATTTGGTGGGATAGAAGCAAGCTATGAAAAAATTAAATATCTTTCTAACATTAATAGACAACTGATAAAAGAATTGGGGCAAAATTCAAAAATAACTGTTTATTTAGAAAAAATATTGAATGATTTGGAGGTAGAAAATTGAAAAATAATCAACTCACCGTAAAATTAGCCATCCAATTGGCATCTCCTCATACTTGGATTGCTTCAATTGGGCCAGTTCTTTTTGGAATATTGTTCTGTAAGTTAGAAAGATACCCTTTAAGTTTTTGGAAAAGTATTTTATTGATTTTTACTTGTATTTTTATGCAATCCTCTGTCAACACTTTTAATGATTATATGGATTACATCAAGGGGAATGACAGTGAAAAAGATTATGTAGAAGAAAGTGATGCAGTTTTAATCTATAACTCTATTAATCCTAAACAGGCTCTTATTCTTGGAATTATCTATTTAATCTTAGGTGCTGTATTAGGGATGATTGCTTGCATACAAAGTGGATTTTTACCATTAGGAATAGGATGTATTGGAGGAATTGTTGTTCTTCTGTATTCAGGAGGTCCATTTCCAATTTCCTATCTTCCAATAGGAGAAATTATTTCAGGTTTTGTAATGGGAATTCTAATTCCTTTAGGAGTTGCAGCAGTTTCTGATGGGAAATTACATAATGAAATTTTTCTATATGCTCTTCCATTGATGATAGGAATTGCATTGATTATGATGACTAATAATGGATGTGATATTGAAAAAGATTTACGAGCTAAACGACATACTTTGGCAGTTCTTCTTGGAAGAAAAAATACAAAAAATCTTTATCATATCTTAATTGTAATATGGTTATTAGTAACAAGTGCTCTATCTATTTATCTATTAGGAATGGTAGGCTATATCACTCCTGTACTTATTTTATTGAGATATAGATGTTTTAAGTTTCTTATAAAGTCTGAGTTGTTAGCTTGCAAAAGAATAGAGCAAATGAAAAATATTGTAAAAGCAAATATCATTGTAAATATAGCTTATTTTATTGCTATTTTAACAAAAATAATTATGGAAATGATGTAATATGAATAAAGAGCAAAAATCAAAATTTGTCCATGAAGTATTTGAAAATATACATACTCAATATGATAAAGCAAATAATAGAATTAGCTTTGGCTTGCAAAAGAACTGGAAACAGGAATTAGTTGATAAAATTGTTGAAGAAACTCCTAAAAATAGTGACTTTTTAGATGTATGCTGTGGTACAGGAGATATTTCTATTTGGCTGGCAAAAAAAAGAGAAGATTTGAATATTATTGGAGTAGATTTTTCTTCTGCAATGTTAAATGAAGCAGTAAAAAAAAGTAAAAATTTAGATATTGTCTGGAGAGAAGCAGATGCATTATGCTTGCCATTTAAAGATTCTAGTTTTTCAGCTGTTGCTATTTCTTTTGGTTTAAGAAATACTGTAGATTATGAAAAAGTACTAAGTGAAATGATAAGAGTAGTTAAAAAAGATGGCTTTATATATTGTCTAGATTCTTTTGTTCCAGATTGTTTATGGATACAACCTTTTTATAAAATATATTTTAAGTATATTATGCCATTATTTGGTGGTGGAAAAAAATATTATAAAGAGTATGTTTGGTTATATGAATCAACACAACAATTTCTTAAAAAGAAAGAATTAATTTTGCTATATGAAAAACTAGGCTTAAAAGAAATTAAACACCATAGCAAAATGTTTGGAGTTTGTGTAATGATTCAAGGAAAAAAGTAGAAAAAATTATAGGAGGAAATGATATGAGCGAAGAAAAATTTGATGCCATAATCGTAGGTGGCGGTTTGGCAGGTTGCTCTGCAGCTATTGTTCTTGCAAATGCTGGACTTGCAGTTCTTGTAGTGGAAAGAGGAGATTTTTGTGGAGCAAAAAATATGACAGGTGGTCGTCTTTATGGACACAGTCTTGAAAAAATTATTCCAAACTTTGCAGAGGAAGCTCCCATTGAAAGAAAGATAACAAGAGAAAAAATTTCTTTAATGAGTGAAGATAGTTCTTTTGATATAGGGTTTGGATCTAAAAAGTTAAGTTCAAATAACGAAAATGCTTCTTATACAGTGCTTCGTTCTACATTTGATAGATGGTTAGCTTCCAAAGCAGAAGAAGCAGGAGCAGAAATTATTCCTGGAATTTTAGTAGATGAACTTATTGTAGAAGATGGAAAAGTAGTAGGAGTTTCTGCAACAGGGGAAGAACTATATGCAGATGTAGTCATTCTTGCAGATGGAGTAAATTCTCTTTTAGCACAAAGTTTAGGTATGAAAAAAGAATTAGAACCTCATCAAGTAGCTGTTGGAGCAAAAGAAGTTATTAAATTAGGAGAAGATGTTATTAATCAGCGTTTTGCTGTAAATAATGGAGAAGGAGTAGCTTGGCTTTCTTGTGGAGACCCTACCTTAGGTGGATTTGGAGGAGGATTACTTTATACTAATAAAGATAGTGTTTCTGTTGGAGTTGTTGCTACTTTAAGTGATATTGGACATAGTGATTTATCTATCAATCAATTATTGGATAGATTTAAAGAACACCCTGCTATTGCTCCATATTTAGAAGGAGGAACTTCTATTGAATATTCAGGTCATTTAGTTCCAGAAGAAGGACTTCATATGGTTCCAGAATTATATAGAGATGGAGTTTTAGTAACTGGTGATGCTGCTGGTTTCTGTATTAACTTAGGTTTTACAGTTCGTGGAATGGATTTTGCTATTGAATCTGGTCGGCTTGCTGCTGAAGCAGTTATCAAAGCACATGAAATTGGAGATTTTAGTGCAGCTACATTATCTTATTATAAAAAATTGATTGATAGTAGTTTTATCATGGAAGACTTAAATCAATATAAGGGATTCCCTACTTTACTTGGAAGAAGAGAAATTTTTGAAGGTCTTCCTGCAATGGTTGATGATATTGCTACAAAAGCATTTACAGTTGATGGAAAGCAAGGGCAAAGTTTGATGATGTATGTTATTCACTCTGTGGCAGAACATACAACAGCAGCAAAACTTGTAGATTTTGTTACCACAGTATTGGAGGCGTTTTAATAATGAAGAAGATGACAATAGAAGATAAACTTGGATTAAATGTTTTTCATGTTGATGAAGAAAATTCCCATATTGATGTAGATAAAAATTATACAGATGAAACAGAAATTAGAAAATTATTATTGGCTTGTCCAGCAGAATGCTATAAATATATTGATGGAAAATTAAGTTTTAGCCATTTAGGTTGTTTAGAATGTGGAACTTGTAGAGTGCTTTCACATGGAAAAATTGTAAAATCTTGGAAACATCCAATTGGAGAAGTAGGAGTTACTTTTAGACAAGGATAAAATAAAAACTGCACCAACAATCTTGAATGTAAGATTAGAGGTGCAGTTTATTTTTTTATTTTATTTATCTTTATTTCTTTCTTCTATAATTCTCTTAGAAATATTTTCAGGAACTTCTTCATATCTTGCAAATTCATATTCAAATTCCCCTCTACCTTGTGTTAAAGCTCTTAAATCAATAGAGTATTTTAATATTTCTGCCTCTGGAACTTCTGCAAGTAGAAGTTGTTCACCAGTTTCAGTGTGATCCATACCTAAAACTCTACCCCTTCTCTTGTTCAAATCTCCCATTACATCTCCCATATATTCTTCTGGGATTCTAATTTCCATTCTTACAAATGGTTCTAAAAGAACAGGTTTAGCCTTTTCCATTCCAGCTTTAAAAGCAAGGATAGCTGCTAACTTAAATGATAAATCGTTAGAATCAACTGGGTGATAGCTTCCATCATATAGAGTTGCTTTGAAATTTATAACAGGATATCCTGCTAGAACTCCTTTTTCCTTAGCTTCTATAAGTCCTTTTTCAACAGCAGGAATATAGTTTCTAGGAACAACCCCTCCTTTGATTTCATCTATAAATTCAAAATCTTTGTCAGAATGTTCAAACCTTATGAATACATCTCCATATTGACCTGCTCCACCAGATTGTTTTTTATGTTTTCCTTCAACTTCTGATTTTCCAAGTATAGTTTCACGATAAGAAACTATAACATCCTCTAATTCAGCATGAACACCAAATTTATTTTTTATCTTACACAAAATTATGTATAAATGTTTTTCTCCTTGTCCACCTATTAATAATTGTTTTGTTTCATAGTTTCTACTCATAACAAATGTTGGATCTTCTTCCATAACTCTTTGTATTGCTGTACTTAATTTTTCATCATCATTTTTATCAGCTGGTAATACACCTGAATAAATATTTGGTTTAGGGAATCTTATTTTATTAAATACAACTGGGAAGTTTTTATCACATAAAGTATCTCCAGTTTGAGTAAATTGTAATTTAGTTGTTGCTCCTATATCTCCTGCACGCAATTCATCAAGTTCTATTTGTTTATTTCCTTGCATTGTTAAAATTTGAGCAATTCTTTCTTTTTTATTTTTCTTAGGATTGAAAACTTCAGTTTCTTTCTTAATAGTTCCTGAATTTACTTTAAAGAAACTTATTTTTCCGATAAATGGGTCAACTAAAGTTTTAAAAACTATTGCAGAAAACGGATTTTCAGAGGATATTTTTACAACTTTTTCTTGTTGAGTTGTTGGATCTTCTCCTATTCTTTGACCACTAAATAATTCAGTTGGGCAAGGCATATATAATTCTAAATAATTTAATAAAGTGTGTATTCCAATATTTTGTTGTGCAGAACCAACCATAACAGGGACTATATCTCCATTAACTACTCCTTTATGTAGTCCTTTCACTATTTCCTCTTTTGTAAATTCTTCTCCAGCAAAATATTTATCCATTAAAGCTTCATCAGTTTCAGCAATAGCTTCAAATAATAGATTTCTAACTTCACTAACATCTATATCATCTGGAATAGGAGTATCTACACATTCCTTACCATTAAATACTCTTCCTACCATATCTACAACATTTACAAATCCTTTAAACTCATCTTTTTCCCCAATAGGAATACAGAAAGGAGCAATTTTTTTACCAAATTTTTCCTTTAATTCAGTTAAAAGTTTTGGATAATTTACATAACCTTTATCCATTTTATTTACAAAAATAATTCTAGGCAATTTTCTTTCTTCAAGTAGCTTCCATGCTTTTTCAGTTCCAACTTCCACTCCAGCTGTTGCATCTAAAACAAGTACAGCAGAAGCAGATACTCTTAATGCTGACACTACTTCTCCAACAAAGTCAAAATATCCTGGTGTATCAAGAAAATTAAGTTTAACATCATTATGTTCAACTGGAATCAAAGATGTATTTATTGAGAAAATTCTACGAATTTCTTCCTTATCAAAGTCTGAAACAGTAGTTCCATTTTCTACATCTCCTTTTCTCTTGATATAGCCCTTGACATAAAGGATAGACTCTACAAGTGTAGTCTTTCCAGAACCTCTATGTCCTAATAGAGAGATATTTCTAATATTTTCTGTGGTAAAAACTTTCATATACATTGCCCCCTTTATTAAAATATTTAATTTTGAAATTATTTCATGTTTACATTTTAACTTTTTTTATATTAAATAGTCAATGTTTATTTTTATTTTTTGTACCTTTATCACGAATAAAAAGCAAACTGTATTAAATAATTGAAAAAAACTGCACCTCCAATCTTGTATCCAAGATTTTAGGTGCAGTACAAATTCTTATTATCTATCTTCCTAATATTCTTTTTAATTCAGTAGCAACAAATTCAACATGTGGTCCTATTATAACCTGTACTGTTTCTTTTGAAGGTTTTAAAACTCCTGGAACTAATTTTTTAATTTCATTTTCTTTGACATTAGCACTATCTTTGACTTTTAATCTAAGTCTTGTAGTACAATTATCCACTTCAACTATATTATCTGCTCCACCTAATAAACCTACTAATGATTCTGCTAATTCAGAATTTGTAGTTTTAACTTTTACAGCTTCTGCTTTTTCTTCTTCACTTTCTTCTCTTCCTGGTGTTTTTAAGTTAAATGCTTTAATTACAAATAGGAATACAAAGTAATAAATTACAAAGAATACTAAACCTAAAACTACTAACATAAATGGATTGTTTGCATTAGGATTTTTTAATGATAGGAAGAAATCTATAAATCCTCCTGAAAAACTAAATCCTGCCATCCAGTTAAATGATGCAGCTAGGAATAATGAAACTCCTGTAAGTAATGCATGTAATAAATAAAGAACTGGTGCAACAAACATAAATGCAAATTCTATTGGTTCTGTAACTCCTGTTAAGAAACTTGTAAATCCAGCAGCAACCATTATAGAAAATATTTTAGTTCTATTTTCTGGTTTTGAAGTTTGAATAAAGGCAACACAAGCTCCTAAAAGTCCAAACATCATTATTGGGAAGAATCCTGCTTGATACATTCCAACATGATATGTTCCTTGTAAAATTTCTGGTAAATCAGCATAAGCCATATCAGGACTTCCCCAGAATCTACCTATATCATTTATTCCAGCAACATTGAACCAAAATACAGAGTTTACAGCATGGTGTAATCCAACTGGTATCAATAATCTGTTAAAGAATCCATATATTCCTGCTCCAACTGGACCAAGTTTTGCAATACTTGTTCCAAAAGTTACCAATGCTCCATAAATGATTGGCCATATATATGTTAAAATAAATGAAACAACTATCATTACAACTGATGTGATAATAGGAACAAATCTTTTTCCACTGAAAAATGCTAAAAATCTAGGTAACTCTATTTTATGGAACTTGTTATATAACTCTCCTGATATAACTCCACAAAGTATACCTATAAATTGATTGTTAATTTTTCCAAATGCTGCATGAACTTCTTCTTGTGGGATACCCATTATTTGAGATACAGCTCCTGTTGATAATAAAGTTGTAACTATCTCAAATGCAACAAGTCCTGCAAGTGCTGCCGCACCATCTTTATCCTTTGATAGTCCATAAGCAACACCAACAGCAAATAATATTGGCATATTATCTAATATTGCTGCTCCTGTTTTTATTAAAAATGCTGCCAACTGGCTGTTAGCCCCCCAACCACTTGGATCTATCCAATAACCTATTCCTAACATTATAGCAGCTGCTGGTAAAACTGCAACTGGTACCATAAGTGCCTTACCTATTTTTTGTAAGTAACTAAACATATTTTCTCTCCTCCTTTTTTATTACAAAAACTTTTAATAAATTTCTAATA
>ERZ772799.755-NODE-755-length-12248-cov-1.931846_pt1 | contig 12248 bp, 5 predicted proteins | sample MGYA00511345_ERZ772799 | MGnify/ENA primary metagenome ERZ772799 (study PRJEB29015, sample SAMEA2738037) | human oral metagenome | biome: human oral; feature: human-associated habitat; material: saliva | place: China | collected 2238 ... | reverse complement strand
ATCCGCACTACCCGCCTGTGCCGCTTCAGAGCCACTGCCAGCAGCGCTTTCGCCCATCGGCATCGTCGGGTCCACACCCGCCAGCGCATCCGGCCCTTCTTGCGCCTGGCCGTTGCAGGAGACGCCCAGTGCGTCCTTCAGGGAATCGCGCAGACGCGCAAAGAGGGTCTCGGCATCGGCCGGCAGAGGGGTGGTCATGATCGTGTCTCGCTCAGGTACTGTTCAAGGATGATGGCCGCAGCCGCCGCATCGTCGCCCTGTGACGCCCCGCCCTTGCGGCGTCGACCACCGCGCGTGACGTGCTCGTCGTCCTCGTCGCGCATCCGCGCCTGCGCCGCCACCGAACTGTAGCGTTCATCCACCAGAAAGACGGGCAGCCCGAAGCGGCCTTCCAGCCGGCGTGCAAAGCGCTCGGCCAGCGCCGTGACTTCATGCGGGATGCCATCAGGGTGCAGCGGCCGCCCCACCACCAGCCCGGTGGGCTGCCATTCCTTCAGAAGCGCCTGGATGCGTGCAAAGCGCCCGTCCGTGGTCTGCTCGGTCAGCGTGGCCAGCGGTCGCGCCGCGCCGGTGAGGCTGTTGCCCACCGCCACGCCAATGCGCTTCTGGCCAAAGTCGAAGGCCAGCAGGGTCTGGACGGCGGGGGTGGGTGTGGCAGAAGAAAGGGTCATGCTGCGCTCCCGTGCTCGCTGCCCGGACGCAACGAACGCGCCATCACGGCCTGCTCCGCAGCCCGCGACGTGAAGTGACCTGCTCCTGCCCAGAACACCACAAGGCTCCCCGGAAATGCGATTCGGTTCGACGACAGCGCATTGTATCCCTGTCAGGCCGAGTATTATCGAAAGCAACGCTTGATCCAGGGAGGTCGGCCCTCTTCCTTCATACCCTCAACACGGCGAGCCCATGCAGATCGAATCCATCAAGATCCAGAACTATCGTACCTTCCGCCATGCACATCTGGATGGGCTACCCAGGCTCGTGACGCTGGTCGGTGCCAATGGCACCGGCAAGAGCACCCTATTCGACGTCTTCTCCTTTCTGAAGGATGCGCTTGCCCATAATGTAGGCAAGGCGGTGGCCCGACGCGGGTCCATGCGGGAACTGCGCAGCCGCGACCAGCGGGGGCCCATCCGGATCGAGATCAAGTTCCGCGAGTCGGGCGGGCGCCTAGCCACCTATGAGCTGGCCTTCGACGAGCTGGATGGGCGGGTTTTCATTGAGCGCGAGGTCCTCAAGTACCGCCGTGGGCAGGAGGGAAGACCGTGGCACTTCGTCGACTTCCAACGGGGTACGGGAACGGCCATCACCAATGAATCCGCATATGGACTGGCGGGCACAGACGAACAGCGTGCCGTATTCGCGCTGGACGAGCCAGATGTGTTGGCCATCAAGGGGCTAGGCCAGTTCAAGGAGTTCCGGGTCGTGGCCGAGTTCCGCAGCCTGATCGAGAACTGGCAGATCTCTGATTTCCACATTGCCGACGCACGCCCCACTACGGAAGAAGGCTTTGCCGAGCACCTGTCCACTCGGGGTGACAACCTGGCCCAGGTGGCCCAGTACCTGCATCAATATCATCCGGAACGTTTCCAGGCCGTCCTGGAGGCCATGAAGCGCCGTGTCCCCGGCATCAGCCATATCGAAGCGAAATCCACGGAAGACGGCCGCCTGGTCCTGCGCTTTCAGGACGGGAAATTCCACGATCCCTTCATCGCCCGTTTCGTCTCCGACGGCACCATCAAGATGTTCGCCTACCTGGTCCTGTTGCAGGATCCCAGGCCGTTTCCGCTACTGGCCGTCGAGGAACCCGAGAACCAGCTCTATCCCGATCTGCTGCCGGAACTGGCCGAGGAATTCAGAAGCTATGCCCGTCGTGGTGGCCAGGTCTTCGTTTCCACGCACTCCCCAGATTTCCTGAACGCGCTAAAGCTGGAAGAGATCTACTGTCTGAAGAAAGAAAACGGCTTCACCACCATCACCCATGCCAGTGATTCAGCCAACCTGCAGGCACTGGTTGACGCCGGCGACCTGCCCGGCTATCTGTGGAAGCAAGGGGTCTTTGAAGGACTGAACACGCGAGCGGCCGTGTCATCTTCCTGCTGAAAGAGCCTTCCATGAAGGCCATGCTGGCAGAATACCTCCCTCGTCTGGTCCCCGGATGGATACAGGGGCAGCATTTTCTTCTGCTCCCGCACCAAGGCAAGAGTGATCTCGACAAGAGCATTCCGGTCAAGCTGAAAGCATGGCAGGAACCTGGTGCCCGCTTCATCATTGTCCGGGACAATGACAATGCCGATTGCCTTGCCCTGAAGGCACGGCTACAGACCATGTGCGCCACGAGTGGCCGCAAGACCCTGATACGCCTCGTCTGTCAGGAGCTGGAGTCCTGGTACTTGGCCGACCCCGACGCATTGATCGCAGCCTATCCAGAGGCCAGAAGATCCGGGCCCTTGCCAAACGATTCCCCGACCCTGACGAGTGCCAAAAACCCTCGCACGAGCTTGAGCGGAACATCAAGGACTTCCAGAAGAACGAAGGAGCCCAGAGGCTGGGAAGGCTGCTGGATGCAGACCGGGCAACGTCGCGTAGCCTGAAGGTCTTTGCACAAGGTGTCAGGATGTTGGCCGAACGTGCCTGACGCAATTTCAGCGATATATCGTTGAGATACCCACTCCGCCCCATCAGACTGGATCACACGTAGTTATCAAGAAGCATTACCATCCGTATCTCGGTTATTTCTGACAAACACCGTCGCATGGCCAACTTCCCAGAATGACAAAACGACCGAGCGCACCAAACAGATCAGCAAAACAAAGGGACTGAGAATAAAAATAAATATCCTTCAAACGCATACATTGACCTCTATCAGCCCGATAAGTTGATAAATCTCAGCTCATGCAATATTCCTTTCATGCCGGGCAAGTCCTTTTGAAAATACAAACCCGACAAATGCACCTGTCTTGAGGGCGGTCAAGGATTTTCCTGCGTCCATGCAAACAATTGATTCTTCGGAACGGTTCACCACCAGTTCACCCCGAGTTCACTACCCGGAGAAATCGACATGAACAAAAGTACTCTCATCCCTGGTATCCTGGCTGCCATGCTGGTCGGATCCCTCGCTACCCCCTCGCTGGCAGCAGACCCGCAGACGGCCTTGAACAAGGCCTCCTGCACCACCTGCCACTCGGTGGACAAGAAGCTGGTCGGTCCAGCCTTCAAGGACGTGGCCGCGAAGTACAAGGGCCAGGACGTCAACCAGCAGCTCTTCGACAAGGTGCGTAAAGGCGGCAAGGGCAGCTTCGGCAAGATCCCCATGCCCCCCAACAGCAAGGCCGCCATCAGCGACGACGACCTGAAGGAAGTCATCACGTTCATTCTCAAGCAATGAAGGCATGATGGGGGAAACCGTTCCGGTTTCGTCCAGACAAAGCCATAAAAACAAGAAGGGGCAGCCTCCTCATCGGAGGACTGCCCCCTTGGCGTTGCCAGCTCAAGCCGGCAGCCCTTCACCACGATGTTCAGTTCGTCATCGCCCGGGGTGCACGCTGGCTGGCAAAGCTTCGTACATGGCGCAGCAGGTCGTCCTCGGAGAACGGCTTGCCCAGGAACACGTCCACACCCAGCGACAGCGCGTGGTTGCGGTGCTTGTCGGCCGTCCGCGAGGTAATCATGATGATCGGGACGTTGGCGAAGTCGGCGTGCTCGCGCACGTTCTTCGTCAGGTCAAATCCGTCCATGCGCGGCATCTCGATGTCCACCAGCATCACGTCAGGAATCACATCCTGCATCTGCCGCAGGGCATCCACGCCGTCCTTGGCCAGCACGACGTTGTAGCCTTCGCGCATCAGCAGTCGCTGCGTCACCTTGCGCACCGTCACCGAATCGTCCACCACCATCACGGTGGCAGCCGTCTGCAGTTCGCTGGCACTGAAGGTGGCGGCCTTGCCCTTGCCCAGCTGGCCGGCCACGCGGGCCATGGCCAGTTGCACCGGGTTCAGGATCAGCACAATGTCACCGTTGCCCAGCACCGTGGCGCCGGACACACCGGCTAGACGGGCCAACTGCGGGCCAATGTGTTTGATGACCACCTCCTGGTTGGGCACCACGGTGTCGACGTGCAGAGCGATCCGCGTGGCGCCGGCACGCAGCACCACCACCGGGGCCACACGCTGGGCAACCGGCTTCACACCAGGAATCTCTAGCAGGCTGCCCAGGAAGTAGAAGGGAACACGCTCGCCGGCGATCTCCACGCGCTGGGCCTGGTAGGCCTCGGTCAGCGCCTCGGGCTTCATCTGCACGATCTGCTCGACCAGTGCGCTCTGAACCGCGAACTTGCCGCCTTCGATTTCCAGCAGCACCACCTGCGTGACAGCCAGAGAGACCGGCAGGTGCACGGTGAAGCAGCTGCCCTTGCCCGTCGTGGACACCACGTCCATGCCCACGCCCCGGCCGGCCAGCGCCGTCACCTGTTTGGCGGTGGAAAAGCCCGGTGCAAAGATCATCTGGGCCAGCTCACGCTCGGACGGCTGATGATCGGGGGCGATCAGGCCGCGCTCGCGTGCCCGTGCCTCGATGCGCGGATAGTCCAGGCCCTGGCCATCGTCCAGGAAACGCATGATGACTTCGTTGCCGTCCTGCGAGACCTCGATGGTCAGTTCCCCGATGTCCGGCTTGCCGCTGGCGGCGCGCTTGGTGCGTTCCTCGATGCCATGGGCCACCGAGTTGCGCAGGATGTGCTCGATGGGGCCGGCCATGCGGTCCAGCACGTTGCGATCGATCTCGGCCTGCCCCCCCTTGATCTCCAGGGTCACGCGCTTGTCGGTGTCCTTGCCGGCCTGACGCACCACGCGGTAGAGGCGGTCGTTGATGGTCGAGAACTGCACCATCCGCACGCGCATCAGGCTCTGCTGCAGACTGCGGCTCACCTGCCCCTGCCGCGCCAGGTCCTGCATGGCAGCATCCAGGGCGCGCAGGGCGTTCTGCTGCACCGTGGACACGTCGTTGACCGATTCGGCCAGCATCCGCGTCACTTCCTGGAAGCGGGTGTAGCGGTCGAACTCCAGCGGGTCGAATTCGGTTTCGGTCTCGTTGGAGTGGGCGATCTTGGCCTGGATCTGGTTATCGGCCTGGATCTCGATCTCGCGCAGCTGCAGGCGCAGGCGGTTGACGTTCTCGGTCAGCTCGTTGATGGCGCCCCGGATCAGGCCCATCTCGCTGTCCAGGCGCGCCCGAGCGATGGCCACCTCGCCGGCCTCGGCCACCATGCGATCCAGCAGGTCGGCGCGCACGCGGATCACATGCTGGGCCGCAGCAGCCGGGTTGGCCGCACCACCCATCGACGGATCCAGAAGGGCTCCACCCGCCTTGGCCGCATCATGCGCCTGGCCATCCGCAGCGGCCTGGGCGGCTGCCTGAGCAGCCTGCTGGCGTGCCAAGGCCTCGCACTGCGGCAGCGGTGCCGCCGCCGGCTGGGCCTGCGGCGCAGCAGCCTCGGGTGCCGTCTCCTGGGCCTTGGCAGCCTGGGCCGCGCAGGTCTGCTGCAGGGCCTTGGTCTCGGCAGCACGCTGCTCGGCCAGCTCGGGGTGCAGCATCACCTCGTAGGCGGACACGGCCTGGTCATAGCCGGCCAGCACCGTCTCGATGACCGACGGCTGCACCGGCGGCTGGGCCAGCGCATCCTCGACCTGGGTTTCCAGTTCGTGGATCATCTGGCCGAAGCGCATGGCACCGGCCATCCGGGCACTGCCCTTGATGGTGTGGAAGAGCCGCATCAGCGCGCCAGGCACCGAGCCATCGGCCGGGCGCTCGCGCCATTCGCGCAGGTTGTTGTCCACCTGCGGCATCAGCTCTTCGGCTTCCTCGAAGAACACCGGGCCCAGGTCCGGATCGATCTCGTCGACCAGGCCGGCCAGCGGATCGCTCTTTTCCTCGGTCTCGCGCCGGGCAGCCCCCAGCACTTCGGCAGCCTTCTTCAGCAGGTCCTCGCCGCGCATCTCGCGGCCGGACTTCGACTCGACCACCGCTTTCGGCGGCTGGCTGTCGGCGTTGATCTCGACATCCCAGTTGGCCAGCAGCGCTTCCATGCGCTGGGTCGTCTCGGGATCGGCCGCCGGCTCGATGCGTGATGCGAATTCGGCCAGCATCCGGTCGATGACGCCCAGCGCAGCCTGCATGCTGGCCTTCATGCCATCGGGCAGCGGCCTGGCCACTTCGCGCTGCTTCACCAGCAACTTTTCCATGGCGGCGGCAATACCGCGCACCTGAACCAGACCCACATGACGCGACGTGCCCACCAAGGTGTGCAGGGCGCGAATCAGCGGCTCGGGTGCACGCAACGCGTCGGAAGAATGCCAATCCTGCCAGTCTTCGTTCATCCGCATGCGGGCCTGCGTGGCCTCGGCATTGAAGATGTCGAAGAGTTCGGCATCCACCAGGCGTTCGCCGATGCGAACCATCGACTCCTGGGGCTCGGGCTGCACGACCTTGGCGATCGGAGCGGGGGCGGACGGCACGACGGCGGCTTCAGGCACCACCGGCGCGGCGGGCGCAGGATGCTCAGCCGTCGGCTGCACATCAGGTTCTTTCCGAGCCGATTCGTAAACCGATTCGTCATCGAATTTAAATGCGTTGACGTCCAGGGCCTCTTCCTGAGACCCTTTCGATGGCATTTCAGCAGCAAACGATTTTGTTTCGACACCCAGCGAACCGGCATCGAAGTTGAATGGATCATGCGAAACCGGCGTAGCCTCGATCGGCTTGTCGGCCGGCTTGGCCGTACCCATGTCCAGCAGCGGAATTTCGTCGTTCTCGCCGAAATCGGCCGGCACCATGAAGGTATCGGCAAGATCCAGGTCGGCTGCCTCCACGTTGCTCAGTGCCAGTTCGTCGCCATTGGGCAGTTCACCCAGCATGGACTCGAAGTCCGTGGACTCACCCGCCATGGCATTGGACCAGGCATCCAGATCGGCCTGCTCGCTGGAGGATTCGTCCTCATCCTGGGCCTCAAAGGCGCCGTTGCCCAGCAGGTCGTCCTGCTGACTTTCGAAGCCTTCATCCCGCAGGGAATCCGCCGGCCGGACCGGGTCGCTGTGCAGGGAGGCCAGATCGGCCACGGGCATGTCGGCCTGACGATGGCTGGCGTCATCCAGGAAACCTTCCAGCGACTGGCGCAGATCGCCTTCGGCCATCGGGCTGGCGACACTGGCGAAGTTGTGGCTCCGCGAGAAACCATCGGCACGCGAGGAAGACAGCGCACTGGCCGACAGGGCCTCGTCCAGCGACGGCACCTCCAGCGTGGGCAGCTCCGGTGCATGCACCTCCGGCATGGGCATCGTGTCGGCCTCGCCATTCAGCGACAGCATCGGCAAGGTCTCGGCCTCGTCAGCAGGCTGCGAAACAATAGCAGCAGGCGTCGGCTGGGCGACAGACTTGACGACGGGCTGAACAGCAGCCTGAGCGACAGGTTGCGCCACCGGCTGAGCGACAGCCTGGGCGGTCGGCACGGTGGCGGGCTTGTCGGGGAAGGCGTGGCAGCGAGCTGTCAACAGGCTGGCATCCAGCACACGACGCGGCGCGGCCTGCAGCTGCTCGCACCAGCTTCGGAAGAATTTCGCACCATCCTGGATAAGATCGAAGAGCGACGTGGTGCCGTCCTTGTCCTCGGCCAGCCAGTGGTTCATCATCTGCTCGAAAGCCCAGGCGGCTTCGCCGAAGGCGTCCAGACCCACCATGCGGCTGGAGCCCTTCAGCGTATGGAAGCCACGGCGGATGGTGGTCATCGCCTCGCGGTCGTCCGGCGCCTTGCGCACCACGCCCAGGTTCTCGTCGATGGCGTCCAGCACCTCGGCGGCTTCCAGCAGGAAGATCTCGTGCAGCTCGGCCTCATCGGCCGACAGCTCGACAGTGCCGTCCTCCAGCACGCCCTCGGGCAGTGCCGGTTCAGCCGCCTCGGGTGCCACGTCGGCCTGCACGCTTTCCGGTGCCGTGAATGCCAGACCTTCGTCGGCAGCCGGCTGCGTGGCAGCCTCAGCAACCGGCGCCGCAGGCAGCTCGAATGCCAGAGCATCCCCTGCCCCGTCATGAGCCTTCGACGCAGGATCTTCAGCCGCACCCTGTGCCGCCGCCAGACCCGCCGTCGCCGTCAGGCTGTCGGCAGCGATGGAGGCCTCAGGAGCGGCTTCATGCGAAGCATCCGTCGGCTGTTCCGCCTCTGCCGGCACATCGGCAGCAAACGATCGGAGCAGTGCATCGGAGTCGCCATCCGTTGCAACTTCTTCCGACGTCTCGGGAATGGAGGTGTCCTCGAACAGCATGCCACGCTGCGCGTCGAAGCGGAAACGGCGAGCGCGCGACGCCGACTGCAGCATCGTCTCGACGAAGAAGCCCACTGAACTCAGACCATCGGCCAGGCGAGCACGGCTTGCATCGTTGAGCGTGACGCGGGCACGGATGATGTCATCGACCTGCTTGCTGATGGCACGACAGGCATGGGCGGCATCCCGGTACTCCAGCACGGTCAGCACGGCACCCGTCTCGGCCAGCAGCGGCTCCACCGTTTCCAGACGATTCACCGCCGTATCATCCCGGAAGTAGTCGTCCAGCGCCTGCTCGCAGGTGGAGAGGTTATGCTTCAGCTCGTTGACGAAGGCCGCCTGCGTCATGCGCTCGGATGCCTGGTTCGACAGCGCCACCAACCATGGCAACGGCGTGGGGTCGAAGGCATCCGGGTTGGCCAGCAGGCTGCTGATGCGTGCCGCCAGCTCCTGCGCCCGGTCGTCATAGGCGGGGTTGGAGCGCAGCGCACCGGACAGCGCCTCTTCCATGAACAGCACGGCGGTGGCCACCTCGATGGCCAGCATCTCGCGTGTCCTGCCCTGCTGCCCAGCCAGCGCTGACGGCATGGTGGCCAGCGTCTTGCCCAGCATGCCCAGGCCAGCGTAGTGGGTCTTGGCCAGCGTCTGGTTCAGCTGTCCGACGGCCTCGGCAAATGCAGGCTCCTCGGCCTGCGTGCCACCCGCCAGCTTTTCCCAGGAGCGATGCACCTGCACCAGCGCCTCTCGGGCGATGCGGATGGTCTCCGGATCCGCCAGGCCGTAGCGGCGACGCTCGTAGTCGGCCGGCACCAGGCTAGCCAGATGGAAATGACGCTTGACCTCTTCCACGACGGCCGAGCCGCTGCCCGCCTGCGCCAGAATGATCAGCAGTTCCTTGATGAACTGCGGCGGCACGTCGGACTGGCCGGTGAACAGGTGGCGGTTCTGGATGTTGATGCGACCGACCGCACGACGGGTGGCCAGATCGACCTTCAGCGCACCGTGCTTGAGACCGTCAAGGAGCGCATACGACAGCCAGTAGAAAAGCCGTGCCCCCACATGCGGCTGATTGCGCAACATGCGGCCCATGGACTCGTGCAGCCCGTCGATGGCCGCCACGACGTTCTCGCCGCGGATCAGCGCCGGCAGCGCACGCTCGAAGCCGCGTGCGGCAGACTTGGCCCGCTCTTCACGGTCCGGGGCATCGGAAATCATCGCCCGCACCGAGGCCGGCAGCGCTCGGTCCAGATCCACGTCGAAGAGCGCAGCAGGATCGGGCTGAACCGCCTTGCGCAGGCCCACCAGATCACGGTAGTACGGATAAAGCACCAGCACCGGGATCACCGTACCGCTGGCCTGCATGTCCTCCAGGTACTCCGTGATGGCACGCATCACCATCTTGAGGACATCGATGCTCGATTCGTTGGCTTCCAGCACCCCGTCCTCGAAGGCCGAGATCACATGCTCGGCCTCTTCGGTCAGCAGTGCCACACCGGAAATGCCGGCAACCTGCAGCGCACCATGGGTCTGGTGCAGGTGCAGGCGTGCGCGCTTGATGGCGTCCTGGCCATGCGGGTTGGCCCGCAGCTCGTCCAGCGCATGCGCGACGTGCTGCAGCGACTCCCGGATCTCTGGCACGAACCAGGACAGAGTCATCATATCGATATTGTTGCCGTGTTCCACCCGTCACCCTCTTCGACTGATTGGATCGCGCAGCCGGACCATCCGGAGATGCGCTCACACCTCTGAAACTTCACCCCACTCGGAAGCGGGCCACTGAATTCTTGAGTTCCCGTGCCAGCTCGGACAGCTGCAGAATGGACCCCGCCGTCTGCTGCGTGCCCTCGTTGGTCTGGCTGTTGACCAGCAGAATGCGCTGGATACTCTGCGCCACTGACGACGCCGAAGCCGCCTGGTTCTCGGTCGTGCGGGAAATGCGCATGATGAGGTCCGCCAGTTCCTGAGACACCTGACCGATACCGATCAGCGCCATGCCGGCCTCATCGGACAGCTTGGCACCACGCACCACGCCCTGCGTGCTGCGCTCCATGGCAGCCACCGCATCGTGCGTGTCGGTCTGAATGGCCTTGACCAGGGCCGAGATCTGGCGCGTGGCCTCGGCCGAGCGTTCGGCCAGACGCTGCACCTCTTCGGCAACCACGGTGAAACCACGGCCCGCCTCACCGGCCGATGCCGCCTGAATGGCCGCGTTCAGCGCCAGCACGTTGGTCTGTTCGGTAATGTTGGAGATCAGCTCGACGATCTCGCCGATCTCCTGACTGGATTCACCCAGGCGCTTGATGCGCTTGGCGGTGTCCTGAATCTGCTCGCGGATGCCGCCCATGCCGGCAATGGCGTTCTGCACCGCATCACGGCCACGGCTGGCCGCCGACAGCGACTGGCGTGCCACCTCGGCCGACTCGGAAGCAGAGGCAGACACCTGCTTGATCTGCGCCGCCATGTTCAGAACGGCCTCACCGGTCTCGCGAATCTCGCGCGATTGCTGCTCACTGACGGCCTGCAGGTGCGAAGCCGTGACCTGCGCACTGGCGGACGCCTCGGCCACGGCCGCGGCGGTACGGTTGATTCGGCCCACCAGGCTGCGCAGCTCCTCGACCGTGTAGTTGATCGAGTCGGCGATGGCACCCGTGATGTCGTCGGACACCGTGGCCTGCACGGTCAGGTCACCATCGGCCACGTTCTGCAGTTCGTTCATCAGGCGCAAAATGGCGGCCTGGTTCTGGTCGTTGATGCGACTGGCTTCCTGCTCCAGTCGTTCGGCCTCCAACCGCTTGTCGATGGAGCGGTCAGCCTGAATCTTGGAATCGTCATAGTAGGCCTTGCACAGCAGCAGCAGCGACAGCACCGCCGCCGACGCAAAGCCCAGAATGGCCCACTGCATCGAGTTCTGCGTGTTGCGCTGCTCGATGAGACGCGCCCGCAGCGCGTTGGCCGCGCCCATCAGCCCATCACTCTTTCTGAAGACATCCAGACCAGCATGGCGTGCCTGCGCCAGGGCAGGCAGTGCCTTCTGCGCTTCCAGCGCAAGCCGGACAAACTTCGCAGCCAGGGCATTGTTCTTGCGCAGGGCTTCACGAGCCTCGGTGTTTCTCAGCGGGGCGATATTGCGGTTGGTGTCGCCATCGAGCGCCGTCTCGCGCGTCACGGCGAAGCTCTCGATGGCGTCGGCCAGCGATACGGCATCGCGGCTGTCAAACTGGCTGCTGCCGTGCATGCGGATGATCTCGCCCACAATGGTGCGCATCTTCGCGTTCAGACGAGAGAACAGCAGCAGGTCGGGAGCGTTTCCGGCTCCGTCACGGATGGATGCCTTCGCGGCACGCTGCGAAGCGGACAGTTCACGCTCAAGCGCCGCCACTTCGTTGACCAGGTCGTCAAAGCGCACCAGCACATCCTGCTGTTCAATCAGGGCCTTAACCGAAGGAGAGACGTCTTCCCAGGCCTTGCTGAAGCGCTGCTCTTCAGTTCGGTAACTTTCCGGCAGGGGCGACACACGCAGGTGATCCACTTCCCCACCCTCTTTCAGCGCATTGACGGCATCAGACAGGAAGGCCTGGCTGCTCTTGAGCTGATCATAGGCTTCCTCGTTGCCCTGCACCGCCATGTTGGCCGCCTTGGCCAGGCGTTGCGAGTGCATCAGGGCATCACCCACCACCTCGTTCTGCAGAGCGTTGACACGGTCGGACTGACGTTCGTAGGCGCTGAGCGCAACGGCCGCACCGACGGTGATGGCCAGCGCTCCCAGCAGGATGATCGATTGCCACTTCAGGCTGAGCCTGCCCAGCAGCGGGGTGGTGCGCACACGCGCACGTGCCGGGGATGCAGCGGCGGCCGCCTTGCCGGATGCCTTTCCGGCGGCCACAGGTGCAGGCGACACGGGGACGGCGGGTTGCGCCCCCCCCGTCGATCCCTGCAACG
>ERZ772799.752-NODE-752-length-12270-cov-3.416946_pt1 | contig 12270 bp, 10 predicted proteins | sample MGYA00511345_ERZ772799 | MGnify/ENA primary metagenome ERZ772799 (study PRJEB29015, sample SAMEA2738037) | human oral metagenome | biome: human oral; feature: human-associated habitat; material: saliva | place: China | collected 2238 ... | reverse complement strand
GAATGTATATTATTAAAGATGGAAGACTGATTCACGAAGTTACTAAAGAACAACTTTCTGACTTTGATAGTAGATCATGTCAAACAAGACAAATAGATTTATCTAAGGTTGAACTTGGTAAAAAAGAACCTAGAAATATTAAGAAAAATTATTTAAATATAGAACAACTTGATTATAGAGTACATAATCATCAAGTTAATTTGAAAAATGAGAGTTTTTCTGTGGATGTTTCCATTGGCGGTAAAGCATATATTGATGCAGGAGAATACTATGATATTAAGGAAAACGGTTCTGATTTCAGAAGTCCGGATTATGTTCTTAACACAAGATATCCGGTGAAAAATCTGAACGACTTTGTGATTAAAAATAAAACCTGCGTAGAGAATATAAATATGGTGTTCAGAAATTTATCCGATCAAAGGAGGATGGAGCATGTATTGAGCAGTCTTGATAATATTACGATAACATCATCTTTTCACAATAATTTGGAGGTGGGCGGAGAAACCACAACTAAAGCAAATGCGTTGTTATTTTTGCTGGAAAAACTGGGACTGACAGATGAACATCTGATGGCATTCGGTGACAGCCCCAATGACTTATCCATGCTTCAAATGGCAAAAATAGGTGTTGTTATGGGAAATGCCGGGGAACACATTAAATGTCAGGGAGATTTTGTGACATTATCAAATGACGAAAACGGAATAGCTTTTGCCATAAAAAAGCTATTGACAACAAATGGGAAAAAATGTAATTTATAAATATAAAAGAGATAGGATGCCTTTAAAATAGAGAACCGTTTTTATATGGTATTATGCAAAACGCATAGGAAGGTATCAAGATGAAGGATAAGAAACTATTAGGATATTATGGCGAAGAAATGGCTGCAGGAATGTTATATGCTCAAGGTTATGAAATTCTTGAGCGTAATTTCAGATGCAAATTCGGTGAAGCTGATATAATATGCAAAAACTCAAAAGAGCTCTTCGTGGTAGAAGTAAAAACCAGAACTTCTATGAGGTATGGCAGACCGGCAGAAAATGTCGGGAGCAATAAACAAAATAAGTTAAAGAAAATAGGAAGGTTTTATATACTTTCCAATAAGATAAATAATCTCTCCATAAGATTTCAAGTCGTTGAAATTTTAATAAGGCAAAATTATTTTTGCTTTTAGATGTGCGAAAGAGGAGGGATTATAGATGTTGTCAAAGGTTAATACGGCTGCCCTGTACGGTCTGAATGCAATGCCGGTCGTGGTTGAAACAGATATTACAAGGGGAATGCCGGGGTTTTATATTGTAGGACTTGCGGATGTGACGATTAAAGAGGCAAGGGAACGGATAAGATCTGCAATAATCAATTCGGGGTATGAATTTCCCGTGGAGAGAATCGTAATAAATATATCTCCTGCGGACATAAGAAAAAAGGGCAGCTATTTTGACTTACCTATGGCGATGGGGATTTTGGCAGACACCAGACAGATTATGACCGATGATTTAGAATCATGGTGCTTCATAGGTGAACTTTCTTTAGATGGCAGACTGAAGAGGGTGAACGGAGTATTATCAATGTTAACGGCACTTAAAGAAAACTCCGATGGCTGTGATATCAAGAAAATAGTTATCCCTTCGGGAAATGCAAAGGAAGCCGGTTTGGTGGCAGATTTGGATATCTATTATGCAGATAGGCTGTCAGAGGTTTTGAATCATTTTAATATGAAATGCCGAATGTGCAGGGTAAAGCCATGGAAAATTTCGGATGTCAAAGATGAGAGGGAAAATATTTACCCGGACTTTTATGATGTGAAAGGCCAGGAAGCTGCAAAAAGAGCTATAATGGTTGCGGCTTCAGGCGGACATGGGCTATTGATGACCGGAAGCCCTTCCACTGGGAAAACCATGCTTGCAGAGCGCATTCCTAATATAATGCCGAAACTTAATTTCGATGAAATTCTTGAAATTACCAGAGTTTACTCCGTTTCCGGACGGCTTAGTGAATCAAACCAATTAGTTACACAGAGACCTTTTAGAAGACCTCATCACAGAATTACGGGAACTTCGCTGATTGGCGGAGGAATGACTCCTGTTCCGGGAGAGATAACTCTTGCCAATAAGGGTGTTTTATTTTTAGATGAATTAGGAGAATTTAACAGAAATGTTATTGATTTATTGCGTCAGCCCTTGGAAGAAAAGAAAATAGATATATCCAGATTAGGTAATAAATATACTTATCCGGCAGATTTTTTACTGGTGGCGGCAACAAACCCGTGCAAGTGTGGGTACTATGGAGATGCAGAGAGAGAATGCACATGCAGTGCAGGTGAAGTGGAGCGGTATAGAAATAAAATATCCGGTCCTATAATGGATAGAATTGATCTCCATATTCGTCTGCATAACATAAAATATGAGGAATATACAAACGCAGAGTCGCTGGATTCTAAAGAAATGAGGAAGCGTATAGAAACTGCCAGAGAGATTCAGGATGAACGCTTTCAGAATACATCTATAAGGGTTAACGCTCAAATGAATATAAAGTTGCTTGAAAAATATGTTTCACTTGGGAAATATGAAGAAGATTTTTTACAAAGTGCATATATAAATTACAAATTAAATCCAAGAACTTTGACTAAAATTAAAAAAGTGGCAAGGACTGTTGCAGATCTGCGTCAATCGGATGAGGTGGAACTTATGGATTTATCTGAGGCGATTCAGTATAGAGAGGACGGACTCAGATGAATAACTTTATAGATAGAGAAAATGAGTATTATCCGAAATTACTGAAAGAAATAAGTGATCCACCGGATAAACTTTATTATGACGGAGATGTCAGTCTTTTAAAAAAAAACGGCAGTCGGTGTGGTGGGAAGCAGAAAGGCAAGTAAGTATGGTGAGATTGTTGCAAAACAAATCGGAAAGAGATTGGCTGAATCGGGAATAACAGTAGTTAGCGGTCTTGCTATAGGTATTGATACCGCAGCACATTTCGGTGCATTGGATTCATGTGGTAAAACAATAGCAGTTTTAGGTTGCGGAATAGACCGGTATTATCCTGCTCAAAACAGAAGGCTGATGGATAGAATTAAGGCAGAAGGTCTTGTAATCAGTGAGTATCCGGATGGAACAAGCCCAAGATCATATCATTTTCCACAGAGAAACAGAATAATCAGTGGGCTGTGTGAAAGCACGGTAGTGGTGGAGGCAGGTAGAAAGTCCGGCTCTTTAATCACAGCAGAACTGGCAGCATCTCAGGGCAGAAATGTATATGCTGTACCGGGAAATATAACCAGTATGTCAAGTTTTGGTGCTAATATGTTAATTCGTGACGGTGCGGTGCCTTTATTTATAATTGATGATTTAATACGGGATCTGGGGCTTGAGCCACAAAGAGAAAAAAGGGATATTTTAAAATTAGGAGAAGATGAAGAACGAGTTCTGAAGGCAGTAATGAAAAGTTCAGAAGTTACTGTAGATGATATTTGCAGGGAAACCATGATGTCACCTGAAAAAATAAATGGGATTTTAACAATTTTAGAGATAAAGGGTTTAGTAGACAGTTCTTTGGGGAAAGTATTTGCAATATAGCTGATGAATTGTTAGAATATTTGACAAATCGAGAATTTGTGTTACAATGCGTTTTGTTCATCAAATATTTTGGGAGGGAGAATGGCTACTACAAAGAAAACATTAGTGATAGTTGAGTCACCGTCTAAAGCCAAGACTATCGGTAAATATTTAGGTTCACGGTATAAGGTGGTTGCCTCTGTCGGGCATGTAAGGGATTTACCGAAGAGTAAGCTTGGAATTGATGTGGAGAATGACTTTGAACCTCAATATATTTCTATACGAGGAAAGGGAGACTTGATCAAGGAACTTAAGAAGGAAGCTAAGAAGGCAGGTAAAATTTATCTGGCAACTGACCCGGACAGGGAAGGTGAAGCTATTTCATGGCACCTGGCTTTCTTGCTTGGAATTGATCCTGGAAGTCCATGTCGAATAGAATTCAACGAAATCACAAAAAATAGAATAAAAGAGGCTATTAAAAACCCGAGAGCAATTGACTTAAGTCTTGTGGATGCCCAGCAAGCAAGAAGAGTTTTAGACAGACTGGTAGGTTATCAGATAAGTCCCCTTCTCTGGAGAAAGGTGCGAAAAGGTCTTTCTGCCGGTCGTGTACAATCTGCAGCCCTTAAGATTATTTGCGATAGAGAGAAAGAAATCAGAAGCTTCGTTCCGGAAGAATATTGGACGATTACAGCAGAATTTAATAAGAAGAAAAACTTTACAGCAAAGTTGAGCTATAAGAACGGAAAGAAAATAAAGATTTCAAGTAAGGAAGAAAATGATAAGATTTTAGAGGAACTGTCATATAACAAATATTCAGTGAGCAAAATCATAGAAAAACCCAGAGTAAAGAAACCGTATGCTCCGTTTACAACAAGCAGTATGCAGCAGGATGCTGCCAATAAACTGAATTTCAATACCAGAAAGACAATGGTGGTGGCGCAGCAACTTTATGAAGGAATCGATGTGGGAAAGAGGGGAACTATGGGTCTTATTACCTACCTCAGAACAGATTCGGTTCGTGTGTCCGACGAGGCAAAAGCAGCGGCAGCTTCCTATGTGACGGAAGAATTTGGGGAAGAATATTCAGCAAATAATATCTTTTCAAGCAAGCGCAAAGATGTTCAAGATGCTCATGAAGCTATCAGACCAAGCGATGTAAATTTGAAACCGGAGGGTATTAAGGAATATCTGTCAGGAGATCAGTTTAAGTTATATAAATTGATTTGGACCAGATTTGTAGCCAGTCAAATGGCAGCAGCACGGTATGACAGTATGCAGGTGGATATTGAAAACGGTAAGTACAGATTTAGGGCAAATGGCTCGAAGCGTTTGTTTGACGGATATCAGAAGGTGTATAAAACAGCAGATGAGGAAAAAGATAATCTTTTGCCGGAGTTAAATGAAGGAGAAGAACTGAAGCTGATAGATATAAAAGGTGAACAGAATTTTACTCAACCTCCTGCAAGATTTACAGAGGCAAGCCTTGTGAAAACTTTGGAAGAACTTAACATAGGAAGACCCAGTACCTATGCACCTATAGTAGGTACTTTAGCAGAACGAAGATATGTGAAGAAGGAAAAGAAATCTTTAATTCCTTCGGAACTCGGCTTTTTGGTAACCGGCCTTATGGAAGAGTATTTCAAAGAGATTGTCGATGTGAGATTTACCGCATCAATGGAAGATAGACTGGATGAGGTTGAGACGACAGGTCATGAATGGAAACAGATTATAAGAGATTTTTACGGTCCGTTCAGAAAGGATCTTGAAAAAGCAGATGCCGCAATTGAGAAGGTTGTTGTAGAAGATAAGCCTACGGGGGAGGTTTGCGAACTATGCGGGAAACCTATGGTGTTTAAGGCAGGAAGGTATGGAGATTTTATTGCATGCAGCGGTTATCCGAAATGTAGGAATACTAAGCCGATTTTGAAAGCTATAGGTGTGAAATGTCCGAAATGTGGTAAAGATGTAATCGAGAAGAAAAGTAAGAGGGGAAAGATTTTTTACGGATGCAGCGGTTATCCGGAATGTGACATGTCATACTGGAATAAGCCGGTCAATAAGGCCTGCCCAAAATGTGGAAGCTTGCTCACAGAGAAGATAACTAAAGGGGAAAAAGGATTAGTATGTTCCAATCAGGAATGTGACTATAAGGAGTAGAAAATGATACAATTTCACGCAACTACAATCTGTGCAGTACGCCGTGGTATGGATGATGTGGCAATTGGTGGTGATGGACAGGTTACGATGGGCGAAACTGCCATAATGAAAAATGGTGCAGTCAAGGTGAAGAAGATTTTTAATGATAAAGTCTTAACCGGATTTGCAGGTGCAGTAGCAGATGCTTTTTCGCTAACGGAAAAATTTGAGAAAAAACTGGTTGAACATGGCGGAAATTTAAAACGGGCGGCAGTGGATTTAGCCCGTGTGTGGCGTAGCGATCAGGGTATGAGAAATTTAGAAGCATTGATGATTGTTGCGGACAAGGATCAGATGCTGATTATTTCCGGAAACGGAGAAGTTATTGCTCCTGATCAGGATTTTGTGGCAATCGGTTCAGGTGGAAATTACGCTTACTCTGCGGCGAATGCACTTTTTAATCACACAGATATGTGTGCAGAAGATGTTGTAAGGGAATCGCTGAAGATTGCATCATCGATTTGCGTTTATACAAACGATAATATAACAGTGAAAAAACTATAGGAGGTATGAAATGGCTGAAAAAATCAAAAGCATGACACCAAAAGAAATAGTTTCTGAATTAGATAAATATATTATCGGTCAAGATGATGCAAAGAAGTCAGTTGCCATTGCACTGAGAAACAGGTATAGAAGAAGCCTGCTTCCGGAAAAAATGAGGGAGGAGATTACTCCTAAAAATATTTTAATGATGGGACCTACAGGCTGCGGTAAAACTGAAATTGCGAGAAGACTGGCAAAATTGATGAAAGCACCTTTTGTAAAGGTTGAAGCAACTAAGTTTACGGAAGTAGGCTATGTGGGACGTGATGTTGATTCTATGATAAGAGATTTGGCAGAAGCTTCTGTTAGAATTACAAAGCAGAGTAAACTTGAAGATAAGTATGAAATTGCTGAAAAACTGGCAGAAGACAGGATAGTTGAAGCTATGATTCCGGGAGATAAGAAGGATGAAAACAGTCATAAGACTGCCAATCCTTTTGATTTTCTCCTAAATAACAGTGGATATATAAGCCAAAAGCAGCAGTATGAGGAAAGTCAGAAAAAAAACGAATCAGAGAAAACCGAGCCGTTAGATATTGACATGGCAAGGCAGCAGGTGAGACAGCAGCTTAAGGAAGGACTTCTGGAAGAACAGTTTGTTGAGATAGAGGTGAAAGATACCCCCAAGGGAAATCAGCTTGACATGAGTAATGAAGGCATGAGTATTGCTATCGGTAATATTTTTGGAGACATGCTCCCTAAAAAGACAAAGAAAAAAAGAGTTCGTGTCAAGGACGCCAGAAAAATTTTAAGGGAAGAAGAGGCTCAGAATTTACTTGATATGGATCAGGTAACAGACGAAGCTCTTGAAAATGCAGAACAAAACGGAATTATCTTTATTGATGAGATAGATAAAATTGCGTCAGGAAGCAGATATTCTTCCGGTGCCGATGTATCGAGGGAAGGTGTACAACGAGATATTCTACCCATAGTTGAAGGAAGTGTGGTGAACACGAAATATGGACCATTGAAAACAGACCATATTTTGTTTATAGGTGCAGGTGCTTTTCATACAGCGAAACCCACTGATTTGATTCCCGAGCTGCAAGGAAGATTCCCGATTCGTGTAGAATTGGAAAATTTGGATAAAGATGCCTTTGTAAAGATTTTAACAGTTCCTGAAAATGCAATAACGAAGCAGCAGCAGGCATTACTCTCAACAGAAGGGATCGATTTGGAATTTACAGAGGATTCTATAGACGAAATTGCAGAGATGTCATTTCTGATGAACGAACAGAATGAGAACATCGGTGCCAGGAGACTTCACACTATTTTGGAAAAACTTTTAGAAGATATTTCATTTGAAATACCTGAAACCAGTGCAGATGGGAAATTTGTAATTGACAGGGAATTCGTTCGGAATAAGTTTATGGACACAATAAAAAGGGACGATATAGATAAGTATATATTATAGTGATTTTTTAAAAAGAAAAGGAGAATGATATGAGTCAACAACTTTTAACACGTATCAGAAAATTGAATTGGATGTTGTCAGAAAGCGCAACAGGTTATGTTTCATTCGATGAACTATGTGAAGTGATCGGTGAGATGTTAAACTCGAATATTTATATTTTAAATAAGAGAGGCAAAGTTCTTGCGGCGAAGTATGAAGATGGAGAGGAAGCACCTTTGGTGATTGAAGAGGACGGTAAAGTGGTTCTTCCATCGGTTTATAACGACAGATTTCTGGAGTTCAGAGAAACTAAAGATAATCTGATTTACGACAGTATCAAAGCAATTTACGGAGATAGTTATGAGCTTGCAAATAAATATCATGTAATTGTTCCGATTATATTTGGAGGAAAGCGTGTTGCCACTCTGTTATTAGCGAGACCGTCAAAGGCTTACAGCGAAGAAGATGTTGCGATTTGTGAATACGGTGCAACCGTTGTCGGACTTGAAGTTGCAAGGGGAATCACCCTTGAAGAAGAAGCAGACGGAAGAGAAAAAAATGCAGTAAACATGGCATTAGAAACTCTTTCATATTCAGAACTTGATGCTGTAACAAAGATTTTCGCAGAACTGGACGGAAAAGAAGGTCTGCTTGTTGCCAGCAAAATCGCAGATAAATCCGGTATAACAAGATCTGTTATTGTAAATGCACTTCGTAAATTGGAAAGTGCCGGAGTGATCGAATCTCGTTCTTTGGGTATGAAGGGAACAAGAATTAAGATTACAAATGATTTCTTGCGCAGTGAAATTGAGAAGGTGGATATTTAATAAATTGCATGGTTCAGGATGCAAATACATAATGAAGTTAACGAGCTTGGAGTAGGAATATTCCAAGCTTTGTGTTACAATATGGACATGTGAAAGGGAAACATCACTGAACAGGTGTAGAATTTATTAAGGCGGCGTATAAAATGCTAAGATTTACAGAAGATAATCAAGTGATTGAAGAGGAAAAACACAGGGCGATTCTTGTTGGCTTTACACGCTCCGAAGATATCGAATATTCTATGGCAGAACTTTCCGGTCTTGCAGAAGCGGATAATATACAGGTGATCGGAGAAATGATACAAATTCTTCCGAAACCTAACAGTGCCACTTTAATAGGAAGCGGCAAGGTTTTAGAGCTTGCTGAAATGGTAAAAAGAATGGAAGCTGATATGGTGGTCTTTAATAATGAGCTTACCGGAATGCAGCTTAGAAACCTTGAAGAGACTTTAGATGTAAAAGTGATAGACAGAACAATTTTGATTCTTGATATATTTGCATCCAGAGCGGATTCTGCCGAAGGAAAGCTCCAGGTTGAGCTTGCTCAGTTGAGATACAGAATGCCCAGACTTTTAGGGTTTGGCAGATCATTATCCAGACTGGGGGCAGGGATCGGAACTAGAGGTCCCGGAGAAAAAAAGCTTGAAACGGACAGAAGGCATATTGAGAAGCGCATAGAAGATATAAAAGCTGATCTTCGCAAAGTTCAAAGCACAAGAATGATTCAGAGAGCTAAGAGAGAAAAATCTGATATTCCGGTTGTAGCCTTAGTGGGATATACAAATTCAGGCAAGTCTGCCATTATGAATAATATTCTTTCATTAGCAGAAAAAGAAGATAAGGCTGTAAGAGAAAAAGATATGCTTTTTGCAACATTGGATGCACAACAGAGAAATATTAAACTGGGTTCGAATCAGGAATTTATTTTGGTGGATACCGTTGGATTTATAAGTAAATTACCCCATGGTTTAGTGGAGGCATTTAAGGCTACTTTAGAAGAGGTGAAGTTTGCAGATCTTCTTTTGCATGTGGTGGATTCAAGTTATGAAGACAACCAATTTCAAATAGATGTAACAAATCAAGTATTGGAAGAAATCGGTGTTGCAGATAAAAATAAATTATTAGTATTTAATAAAATAGATATAGTAAGGGAATATGATTCATCTCCATCGGAATATAAGAAAATTTTTATTTCAGCTAAAACAGGTGAGGGTGTTGAAGAACTTTTGGAGGAAGTGCGGAGAAGAATTTTTGATGATACAACCGTAAAATTTTTAATTCCCTATGACAGGGGGGATATATCCTCATATTTGTGCGAAAAAACAAATGTTATTTCAATGGATTATAAAGATAACGGAACGGAAATCGTTGTAGAAATTTCAAGAAGTGATTATCAGAGGTTGAGAGAATTTGAAGTTATATAGTACTATTTTGAAGAGCTGTGAAGATGAGAATGTGATTGAAAAATCAAGATTTATAACCAATATTATTCCCTGTAAAACAAGAGACAAAGCGGAGAAATTCTTTAAGGAAATAAAGAATAAATATAAAGACGCTACTCACAATGTACCTGCAATGGTGCTGGGAGATAAATTTCAGGTTCAATGGGCAAGTGACGACGGAGAACCACAGGGCACTGCAGGGGCACCAATTGTTCAAATGCTTGTATCAGAGGGGATTACCAATGCTGCAGTTGTTGTAACCAGATATTTTGGTGGGATTAAGCTGGGAAAGGGAGGTCTGGTAAGAGCATACACTTCATGTGTCAAAAATGCCATTCTAAGTAGTGGAATATGTGATGTTGAAGAAAGAATTTGTTTGGACTGCAGACTCGATTATAAAGGGTTTAATAAGCTTTCTGCTATGGACTTTAGCGATGCTGTGAACATAGAAGATGTCCGGTACATGGACAATGTATATTTTAAGTTTTTTTGTAAAAAAAATGAAGAAGATACTTGCATAAACCGGATAGATAGTATAACATTTGGTGAAGAGTGGATTGTAAATAGAGATACGGTCTATGTGGAGATTCCACGCACAGAATAAAAATGGTAAAACTGAAAAAAAGTATTGACAAAACAGATGTGATACTGTATAGTTAGTAAATGTGTCGAGCAGACGGCATGGTGGTTGTTTGGGCGCTTAGCTCAGCTGGGAGAGCATCTGCCTTACAAGCAGGGGGTCATAGGTTCGAGCCCTATAGCGCCCACCATTTTTAATATAAGGCCAAGTAGTTCAGTTGGTTAGAATGCCAGCCTGTCACGCTGGAGGTCACGGGTTCGAGCCCCGTCTTGGTCGCCAATTTGATTTTACGAAATGCTGGCGTGGCTCAACGGTAGAGCAGCTGATTTGTAATCAGCAGGTTGGGGGTTCGATTCCCTCCATCAGCTCCAATATTTCGAGGGATTCCCGAGTGGCCAAAGGGGGCGGACTGTAAATCCGTTAGCTGTGCTTTCGATGGTTCGAATCCATCTCCCTCGACCAATATGCGGAAGTGGCTCAGGGGTAGAGCATCGCCTTGCCAAGGCGAGGGTCGCGAGTTCGAATCTCGTCTTCCGCTCCAATTATGCGGATGTAGTTCAATGGTAGAACCTCAGCCTTCCAAGCTGATGGCGTGAGTTCGATTCTCATCATCCGCTCCACTAAAATTGTGTGGGCTCGTAGCTCAGCTGGATAGAGCATCGGCCTTCTAAGCCGTGTGTCCAGAGTTCGAATCTCTGCGGGCTCACCATTTTTTAACTCAAAATCGGAAAGATGGTAGCATCGTTGGGGTATAGCCAAGTGGTAAGGCAAGGGACTTTGACTCCCTTATGCGCAGGTTCGATCCCCGCTACCCCAGCCAGTTTTATGACCCATTAGCTCAGTTGGCAGAGCACTTGACTTTTAATCAAGGTGTCCGGAGTTCGAATCTCCGATGGGTCACCAATATTACGAATGCCGATCGTATGGAGAGGTGTCCGAGCGGTTGATGGTGCCGGTCTTGAAAACCGGTGTTCGTAAGAACCGTGGGTTCGAATCCCACCCTCTCCGCCATTTAGGGATTCAAATACATGCGCCGATAATAAAGCCTGGAGAAGTACTCAAGTGGCTGAAGAGGACGGTTTGCTAAACCGTTAGGGTTCGTTTAGGGCCGCGCGAGTTCGAATCTCGCCTTCTCCGCCATATTTATTATAGGGGTATAGCTCAGTTGGTAGAGCAGCGGTCTCCAAAACCGCGTGTCGAGGGTTCGAATCCTTCTGCCCCTGCCATTTGACTTTACTATTTGAAAATATTATAATATCGTTGTTGAGATGATGAAACTGATTTTCGGGGTGTAGCGCAGCTTGGTAGCGCAACTGGTTTGGGACCAGTGGGCCGCGGGTTCAAATCCTGCCACCCCGACCATTTTTTTAAATCGTGGGCCACTAGCTCAGTTGGTCAGAGCATCCGGCTCATAACCGGCAGGTCCCGGGTTCAAGTCCCTGGTGGCCCACCAATTTAATAAAATCACTTTATAAGAGTGTGCCCAGTTAGCTCAGTTGGTAGAGCAAGGGACTGAAAATCCCTGTGTCCTTGGTTCGATTCCGAGACTGGGCACCATTAAGACGACACCCGTTGCAAACGCTAAGTTCGATGGATGTCGACTTTTTTTATTTTTTGGGTTCTATCCTATATAGTGTTTTTTGAGTTCTTTGTCAAATAGTATTGGTGAATAAAAAGCGTAAATTCGCAAAGTAACTTCCAGTACGAGTGGAAATTGCATTTAGCCTGAGAA
>ERZ772799.750-NODE-750-length-12276-cov-4.631454_pt1 | contig 12276 bp, 7 predicted proteins | sample MGYA00511345_ERZ772799 | MGnify/ENA primary metagenome ERZ772799 (study PRJEB29015, sample SAMEA2738037) | human oral metagenome | biome: human oral; feature: human-associated habitat; material: saliva | place: China | collected 2238 ... | reverse complement strand
TTCAAGGTCGCCAAGTAAGCAACCGGGCGCATTGCAGCGCTCTTTAACTTCCATCAATCTTAAGGAGCTACAAATGGCTGGAGAGTACCAGTCGGTTTCTGTTGACAGTGCGAAGCAGGAAGCGGCAGCAGTTAACGTTGTGGAGAGCTTTGATGCCATGACGGCGTCTGCTGAGGGAGCTTCTGCATTAGGAGCCGCTCAGAAGAGCATGTTTTGGGGGCATGAGACGGGTCCGCGTTCCGTGCAGGACAGCTCTACCGAAATGTTTAACGCGGTATCTGAGCTCCTGAAAAACGAAGCAGCCCTGATCAGCACGTTCGAGGCTGAGATCAATGCGGCGCTGTCGAGCTTTACGGGAACGGAGCACGAAAACAAAGCACAGATGGAGAAAATCAATCAGGCTCTCGACCGTGTCGCAAAGTCCGACGCTGCCGTGGCCCTGAAGGCATCGATCGGTGAGTTCTCAAAGGCTTTTGGCGTGTCCACCGGTTCGAGCGCAGCTGGTGCCCTGGTGGGTTCCCTGAGTGGAAAGCTACTCATGAACGGCGGACTTCCTCACGCGTCGGGCGGCGGGTCCTCATCCGGATCCGCGAGTGCTTCAACCGCCACTTCGGCTCCAAGCGAATACTAGGCCTTCATAAGAAAAGGGAAATTAATCATGGTTTCGTCACCGATGTACGAGCGCCTCAAGGTTTTCATGGAGGCTGCACGTTCCAACCGCGACTTGGACGCATGGGATACCGACCACAAGAAGACGCTGAAAGGCTTCGAGGAAGCAGCCGAGCGACTGAAGCGTTACAGCGACAATCAGGGTTTCCAGGGGCAGACTGCCGATGCGATGAACCAGTGGGTAGCTGAATCGCTTCACCGCATCAATATGGTCCGGTCGATCTACGAGGCAGGACACACGACCTACGAGGCCGGTCGATCCACGATGGCAACAGCGCTGAAGGAAGCTGAGATGATCTCTCCGACCCTTCTCGACTCCGCTACCGAGGCCATGCGCGACAACCCCGTCGTCATGGTTCCTAGCTCTTCCCCCGGAGGCGGCGTTTCTGTGCTGGGCAAGCGCTTCACGACCGGCGCCGCCTACGTGGACGCGGTCGAGGCACAGGCCAACGCGCAACGGGAGGCTGCCGCGCAGCGTGTCCTCTCGATGGTGAACGAGCGGACGAGCCACATCGCGGCGCTCATGAGGCAGCAGGCGCAGCTGAGCGAGCAAGTAAAGCAGCGTACTGATCACCCCGGCACGGTCGGTGGCGAAGTAGTTAAAGGGATATCACAGTGGTCATATTCAGAAGACCAGGGTTTCGGGCGCGCCGCTGACCGGAGCCCAAGCTCAGCGAACTACCCGGGTGGTTTCGCCCAGCCGTGGTGGAGCGAGGCGGACGCCGCCGCTGCCCAGAACCGTACCGTCGCATCGGGTGCCATCCCCACCCAGGAACCCGCCTATGGCGAGCTTGGGTCGCGGACAAACCCGATTACGGACCCCCAGGAGCTCATGGGCACGGACCTCCTCCACACCCCCGCGAACGGCACGGCGTACCGTAACGGGGTCGTCGGCGGGCACACCCCGGCTCCCCCGGCCGACGCACATCACCCGCTATGGCGCCTCAACGGAGGCGCGGCCTCCGACTCCGCCACGGCCGGCCGCCTCGGCGGCGCGGGTGTCCTCGGCGCGGGCGCGCTCGGCCTGCGCGGCGCAGCCCGCATGGGCTCGGGCAACCTCGGCGGGTCCGGTTCCCTCGGTGGATCCAGCGTCTTCGGCCGCTTCGGCGGATCCGGTGCGGGCGCGAACGGCCTCGGCGGGTCCGGTGGCATGTCCGGCGCCGGTCGCATGGGCACTGCGGGCATGCGCGGCGTGACCGGTTCAACGAACGGTCTGGGCGCTTCGGGTGCCGCTGGCCTCAAGGTCGGCTCCTACTCGGGTTCCGGCTTCGGCTCCTACACTCCCCCCGCAAGTTCTGCGGGCGCGGCCGGTGCTGGCGGCGCGAATGGTGCCGCCGGTTCCTCCGGCGTCACGGGCACCACGGGCGCGAACGGCAGCGGCGCAACCGGCGCGGCCAGCGCTGCTGGCAAGGGCGGCGCGACGAACGGCGGCTTCATGGGAGCCGGCGCAGGTGCGGGCGCAGGTGCTGGCAAGGACGACAAGAAGGGCCGTAAGAACCGTTACGTGGCCTTCAAGTTTGACGACGACGAGGACGAGCTGCCCGCTGGCTACGTGAACCCCCTGTCGCAGACCTCCGGCACCGACAAGGACATCACGCCGGCGAAGCGCACGGACGATGGATGGGACCCGCGCCAGTGGTGAGCACTCATTCCAACGCCGCGCCCCATTCTCCCTTCGGTTTTGTGGGGAAGGCGGGGCGCGCCGCGCGCGCCCTGACCACCGCCGCCTCCGCACTCGCACTGGCCGTCGGCGCCCTCACCCTGGCACCGGCCCCCGCTCACGCGGCGGACCCCATCACCACCCAGGAGTACTTCTCCTACTACCACCTGGACTCCGCTCGCCAAAAGGGTTACACCGGTAAGGGCGTGACCATCGCGCTCATCGACGGCCCCGTCGACACCAGCACCCCCGAACTGGCCGGCGCCACCATCATCGACAAAAGCCGCTGCACCATCGAAGCTTCGCCTCAAGGAGCACGCCACGGCACTGACATGGCGACCATCCTGGTCTCCCCCTACACCGGGGTGGCACCCGACGCGACACTCCACAGCTACCAGTTGTCGAATTACGAGTCAATTTCAGCAGGCACCTGCGAGGTCAACGGCAAGAAGCTCGACGACTTCGACACGCTCATCAACCAGGCCGTGGACGATGGCGCCCAGATCATTTCGATCTCCCAAGGAACTGGGCGCCTAGGCGACGACGTCAAGTGGGCTATTGCCAACGCGATCGCACGCGGCGTGATCATCGTCGCGTCCGCAGGCAACACGGCAGACAATGCGAACAACGCACACCTAGGCAGCTGGTCTGGTGTCGTCGGTGTTTCCGCGATTAACACCGACGGCACTTTCGCGTCCTATTCCTCCTGGGGTAACGGCGTCGTCACAGCAGCTGTTGGCGGTCCCTTCAACAGACTTGATCCTGTGACGAATCAGCCTACAACCGGCGAGGGTACCTCTATCTCCACGGCGCTTGTTGCCGGGATGTTGGCGTTGGCGCGTCAGAAGTGGCCCGAGGCGACCACCAACCAGATCCTGCAGTCCCTGGTGCGCTCGGGCCTGAACCCGAACCACGAGTGGAACCAGTACACCGGATACGGAGCCATCGACGGTGGTGGACTCGTCAACGATGATCCCGCGCAGTACCCGGACGAGAACCCCATCATCGACAAGCCAGGGGGTTCCTCCCCCACCGCTGAAGAAGTCCACGATTACATCGACGGCCTCATCAGCCCCAGCGCACACAGAGGTATCCCCGATTCCTACGTCTACCGCGGTGCCGACGATCAGGTCATCCTATACCAGTCGGAGCTAAAGAATGAGATCCACCTGGGAACGAGCCCCCGCTACCACCGGAAGTAGCCTCGGCAACCCGACACAGCGAAGCGCCCCTGCCACCCACCGTGAACTGCGTGTGGATGACAGGGGCGCTCCCCCACGCATTACTTCTTCTTCGCGTTGCTCGCATTGCTCGCGTGGAAGCGCGGGCTGGTCCCCAGGTGCGTCGGGTAGCCGTGCTCGCTGCTCAGGGTGAGACGCTCGTCGAAGCCCCGATACTGGTAGGAATCGTCAGCGTTGATGCGCCTCGGATCCACCAGACCGTCCGCGTAGTCCGCGATGTCTTGGCGGGTCGGAATGGACTCGTAGCCCTTGTTCATGAACGGGTTCTCGTCTGGGAACTGGGTTGGATTCGTCGTCAACAGCACGTACGGATCCACCGCCCCGTACCCCGTGTACGGGTTCCAGTAGCCGCCGTTGCCGCCGATCCCCGTGCGGGCCAGGGCCTGCAGGAGCTGATTACCCGTCGCCTCGGGCCAGCTCTGCTTCGCCAACCCCAGGAAGGAAGCGATCGTCGGAGAGGCGAAGGACGTCCCCTGCCAATACCCGGTCTCCCACGTGATGCCGCTCCTCGCGTACGGACGCGACACGGACGCCGCCGACACGAAGTCCCCGTAGTTCGAATACGAGGTCAGCGACCCATCGGGATTCACCGAGGACGCTCCCACCACGCCGGTCATGCGCGCGAGCGACGTAGACGGGTTGTACTCCGACTCATTGCCCAGAGGGGCCACGACGGGCACCTTCTGCGTGATCGCGCGAGCCAACGCCCAGCGCATACTCTCAGTGTCGGCACTGTACGTCGACGACATCGTGATGATGTCCACCCCATCGTTGAGCGCCAGCTCGATGAGCACCGACGTCTCCGAGTATCCGTGATCCCACCAACCAATCGCACAATCCCTGCTCGGCGTATCGCCTTTCAAAGACACCGTGTAGCGGTTGAGCCTCGCCTCAGGGGCGATCCCAAATTCCGGTGCTGAGATCATCTGGGCGATGACCGTGCCGTGCTCCCAGCTGTCCTCGCTGGACTCCACGTCGCAGCGGCTCATGTACTGGATGTTTGCTCCCTGCAGCTCCGGGATGTTCGTGTTAACCGGGCCGTCGAGCAGGCCGATCGTCACGCCCCGGCCGGTGTAACCCGACGCGTGGAGCTGCCCCAGGTAGTAGTAGGAGTAGTAATCCTGCTCGTCCGACGTGATCGGCGCGCGCGAGGCCTGTGCCGGGGCTGCGGGGAACACGAGGGCCGCGCCGGCGAGCGCGCAGGCGACTCCCAGGCCTGCGCCGCGCCGCGCCAGGCGTGGCATCAGATGACTCATCAGCGGTCCTTTCGCTGCCCTACGGCACCGTCACGCACTGCGTAACAGGGGCCGACTCGCGGCCCGTGGAAGTCACGACGAGGCTCACAGTCAGGCAGTTCTCGCCAGTCACCGCGGTCGTCGTCAGGCTGTTGCGGCGCATCGTCTCGGCCACCACGGCCTCGCCCGGGCGGGTGAGCACGTACTTGAACTCCAGCGCTCCGGGCTGGTACTGGCCCTGCTCGGGCACCTCCCAGCCCCAGCGGATCTCGTTGCCGTTCGGGGTGGCCGTCAACCCGGTGACGGCCTCGGGCGGGACGGCGCCCGCGTCGCCCTGATCGGAGTTGCTCACTGTGCCCGCGCTCGAGGAGGGGGTCGGCGTGGATCCGCCTCCACCGCCTCCGCCCAGGTGGATGCTGTGTCCGCCGCCGGTGAGCATCGCGACCACCAGGCCGGCCGTCGCCAGCACCATCACGAGCGCGAGGACCGGCACCACCCACACGGGACGCTTCGACTCCCCCTCGACCAACCCGGTTCGGTTCGTCGTCGAGTTACCGGCCCACGCCTCGTTCGACGAGGCCTGGGGACCATCCGCGAAACTCCCGCGGCGGGTGCGCGTACGCTCCGCGTCCAGAGCCGCCGCAGACGGGGCGGACAGGGCCGAGGATGGCGCGCTCGGGGAGACCACCACGCTCAGCTTCATCTCCGTGACCGGGCGGTGCATCTCGCGTTCGACCGTCTGTAGGGCGTAACCGAGGGCCGCCGCCGACCCGAAGCGCTGCTCCGGGTCCAGGCTCATCGCGCGGCGCACGATAGCCGTCACAGCGTCGGGCACTCCCGGGCGGTCGATGCGCGACACGCGGCCACGGGCGACGCGCTGGGCGACCGCGTGGGCCGAGTTGTCCCCGTCCTCCACCTCGAAGGGCGAGCGGCCCATGAGGAGCGTCCACAGGGTCGCGCCCAGTGCCCACACGTCCTGCGTCGGGTGAGCGCGCGCCGTGCCCGCAATCTGTTCGGGCGGCGCCCACATCACCGAGAAGCCGTCGCGGCCGCCGCGCGGGTCCGCACCCACCGGCTCGGCCACGCCGAAGTCGGTGAGCACCGGCGACCCGTAGGCGTTGATCATGATGTTGCTGGGCTTAATGTCGCGGTGCACGTAGCCCGCGCGGTGCAGCATCTCAGCACCGCCGCACATGCGGATCACCATCGACAGCGCGCGGTCCGTCGACATCGGGTTTGCGCGCACCTGATCGAGGATGTTCGCAACCGGGCAGTACTCCATCACCAGGTACGGGCGACCATCCGGCGTGCGCCCCGCGCCGTACAGCTGGGCCACCGCCGGGTGACCCGACACGAGAGCCATCACGTCGGCCTCACGTGCGATACCGGCCTCGCCGTCCGCCCCGCGATCCCTGCGCGCCACCTTGACGGCCACCTCACGGCTGGGCAGCTCCTGGCGGCACAGGAACACGTCCGCGAACCCACCCGACCCGAGTGGACGAATCCACTCGTAACCCGGCAGCGACGGCACCATTCCGACGCGAGCGTCGCTATCCATCAACGTTTCCCTTTCCTACGGCCCATGCGCTTGGCCAGCGAGCGACCGCCCTTGCGAGCGGCGTCAGCCTGACGGCGGGCGCGACGGCGCCAGCGCAGCGACTTCAGCGACAGCGCGTACCGCAGTCGCGCGAACGGCGACACCGAGGCCGCCCACTCGCGACGCAGCTCATCCACGTCGTTCCACGCCTGCTCCGCGTCCTCGGGGCGGGCACCACCGGCAGCGAAGTCCGCGACGTCCGCGCGGCGCGCCACGGTGACGGCCCGGGGAACCGCGCCCGAGAACAGCGACCAGCCAGGCACGCGTACGTCCGCGGCCGAGCGCTTGCGCGCCTTGCGGGCCTTAGCGTCCCCCTCCTCGTCGCTCTCGGATTTCTTGGGCGTCCACTGGGAGGCCAGCGCCCACGCAACCTCCTGGCGCGTCAAGTGCGGCTCGACGACGAGGCCGGAGTCGATCGCGGTATCCACGAGCTCGTCCCACGAGCCGCGCACCGACTCGGCGGCCTGCGCACGGCGGCGGCTCTTACGGCGGCGGGACTTCGCCAGGAGCACAGCCAGGACCGGGCCCAGCAGCAGGAGGAGCGACACCGACACCGTGCCGATCGCCATCCACGGGATATGGACGCCGTTCGGATCGTGCGGATCCGTCGCCTGGTCACGGGTTGCGGGCGGCAGCTCGACCGGCTGCTCGGGCGGCTCCGGGGGCTGCAGGACCTGGGGCTTGGGCACGGACTTGGGCTTGTTGACCTGCGTCGTGGGCTGCTGATCGCGCGGCGGAGTCGGGTCGAACGTCGCCCAGCCCACGCCGGGGAACTCCACCTCGACCCACGCGTGCATGTCCGAACCCGTCAGGTCGACACTGCCGGACGTGCCCTCGCGGTAGGCGCCCATCACGACGCGGGCGTTGATGCCCTGCGAGTGCAGCATGAGGGCCATAAGGGTCGCGTACTGCTCGTCGTCGCCCACCAGCGCCTCGGCGCTGATCATGCGCTCGATGCGGTCCTGAGAGGAGCCGGGACGCGAATTGATCGTGTCCTCGTTGGAGTAGTAGCCATCCGTGTGCAGGAACTGCTCGATCGCGCGGGCCTTCTCCAGGTCCGAGCGCGCGGTCGACGTGTGATCCGCTGCCAGGGAGTCCACGTCCTTCGGGACGTTCGTGTCTCCCCCGGCGTAGCGCGCTGCGTTCACGCTGGCGAACTCCGAGTCTGCGTGTTCGCGCGGCATCGTCGTGCTCAGCGAGTAGCTCAGCTGGCCGGTCGGACCCGTCGTCAGGGCGGTATCCGCCCACAGGTCGTAGTTCAGGCCGTCCTGCTGCTCGGCCGCGTTGGGGGCGGAGGGTTCAAAACGCAGGACCGACACCTGGCCGATCGTGGGCACCCACGGTCCCAGCAGCTGCGAGGTCGACACCGAGGTCTGCACTCCCGCCGTATCGGCGCTGCGCCCCGGGATCGTGGATCCCACGCGTCGGTATCCGGCCGTGCCGTCCACCGTGTTCGTGACGCCCATGCCGAAGGTCGTCCCGTCGTACACGTCCATCGCGCCCAGGCGCACGCGCGCCTCCTTGGGCATGTTGGACACGCGGATCAGGGACTCGTCCTCGAGGTCCTTGTTGTAGTGGCGGTAACTGGACAGCGGCGAGGGGTACTGGCGCGCGTCCACGGGCGGCTCGACGACGTCGCGTCCGACGACGCGGTCCGAGGCGGTGGGACCCAGCAGGGACGCCGCAGGGATCGCCGCAGCGACCATCACGCCCACCATGAGCGCGCCCATGCCCACGCGCCACCACACGTGCACGATCTGACGTGAGGAACCGCCCACGGTCGTCGACGCGGTGGTCGCGGTAGAGGCCATACCAATGACGATGTCGGCGCCCAATCGTGCGCGTCCGATCGCCGAGGCCCACGCCCACCACACGATGAGTCCCACCCACCAGGCGATGACGAGGAGGGCGGACGGAGAGTGGTTCGACGGCCCCCACACGATTGCGATCACGCCGGCGAGGATCAGCGGCACGGATCCCCACATGGGGCGCCCGTAGCGCACCGTGACGACGCCCGCCGCGACCGAACACACGAGGCAGGCCATCCACGGCACCATCGCGGGCCCCACGTAGGAGCCGGCCGGCGGCGTCAGCGTCAGGAGGTCCTTCCAGGCCTCGACCGAGCCGACGACAAGCGTCTGGACGGTCCGCGACGTCGGGACCACGCCCCAGCGGGTCGTCTCACGCAGCGCGGCAGCGCCACCGAAGAGGAAGTGCGAGGCGACGACCGCCGCGACGATCGAGAGCAGGTCCCAGCGCCATTTCGCTGCCGCCCACGCGACGATGAGGCCGACCACGACTCCCGCAAGCGCCGCAATCGCGCCCTGGCCGCCGCCGAAGACGGACTCGAACATGAGGATCGGACCGGAAAAGAGGACCGCGAGGACCAGCAGGGACCATGCGGGCATGGCGGCGCGGTGGATCGACCCGCCCATCGTGGTTTCCTGGGCGGCGGGGCGACGGGAGCGAGGCGGCGGAGGTGCCGGACGCGAGGCGTTGCGAGCAGGAGTACTCACGCGTTCACCCCCCGTGACACGAGCATCGGCAGGTCTTCGAGGGAGGGGCAGTCGATGATGACGCCGCGCGTGATCTTGCGACGGCGACGCGCCCGGCCCGGGACCACGCGGATCACCGACACGATGACATCGACAGGAGCGATATTCGCCAGGCGAGCAGCCTCCTCGTCTTCTACGCCAGCGCCGACGACAATCGAGAGCACCGAAATCCCGCCGCGCTCCATGATGCAGCGGCGCACGATACCCGCAAACTCAGAGCGCGTCGACGTCTCCATCTCGGACAGCGCATCCAGCATCGCCATGGGCGAGCCCGTGGGGATCCACTCGTCCGCGGTGTGCATCGACACCGTGCGGGCCTCGCCCGAGCCGGCGAGGGCCAGCGACGCAGCAACCGACACGGCCGTCTCAAAGGAGCGCCGATCCCACGCATCCACGCGCGTATCCAGCAGCACCATGTGGTGCGAGCGGTGAGTCTCCTCGAACTGCCGGACAATCAGGCGGCCAAAGCGCGCCGTCGACGGCCAGTGCACCGCGCGACGGTCGTCGCCCGGCTCGTAGTCGCGCAGGGCGTGGAAGGACACGTCGGAGCTCGTCAGCTTCTCGCTGGCCACGCCCTCGACGTCCATCTGCATGCCGGTCGCGTCAAAGGAGAAACGCACCGTCGGCGGGTGCACATGCACGAGGATCGGGTCATCCCACGAACGCACGCGACGCAGCAGGCCCAGGCCGTCCATGCGCACGGTGCGCGCCGGGCCCACGTTGATGACGCCGCGGCGCTTCGTCATGACCGAGAAGGACTCGTTCCACGTGCCGTTTCCGCTGATCGGGGGCACGAGGAACTCGCCACTGCCTCGTCCGATCGTGACCTCCACGAGGGTCGAACCCGAGCGGCGCCCGGACTCGTTGACCACACGGACGCGACCCACCGCCACCTGGCCGGCGACGATGCGGTCGTTCTTCATGCGCAGGGTAACGGAGAGCGGAGACGGGGAGGCGACCGAGGCGACCGCGACCACGAGGGCCACCAGGCCCATGACGGCCACGATGAAGCCCTCCAGCCAGCCGAAGGCGAGGGCCGCGACGGTGCCCGCGAGCATCGCCACGATCACCGCCCACCCCACCGGGGTCAGCGCGCCCAGCCAGCGGGCGACGCCCTCGTAGCCGGGCAGTGCCTGCACGCGGGCGCTCAGGGCGCGCCACGCATTCTTCACAAGTCGACGTAGTTTCTTCACGGCTTACCTCACCGGGCGGCAATTGCCGACGCGCACCTTCTGCGCGAACGCCGCCTCGGAATCCGCCCGCGTCGCGATGTTCGACTCGATGGGACCGGCACGATCGATAGTCACCTCTTCGGTCCAACCGTCCAGATCCGAAGTAATCGTACATTTGTGAGTAAGCGACGTGCCAGCCCACCCCGGAGCACTGAACTTAAAGGTGTGGCATCCACCCGGGGGCGCGTACTTCTCGCCTCCCTGGCAAGCGTCCGTCCACGTCAGGTTCACGTCGAGCTTCGTGGTCTCCGTCGGCTGCTCACTCATCACCGTCTCACCCAGACCGTTGACCGCAACGACCGTGGCCTGGTAGCGGGTGCCCTGGGCCAGATCCGAGAAGGTCGCCGTGTTGACACCGCCACGCACAGTCTGCGTCGCGCCGTTATTCAGCGACACGCGGACCTCGGTGACCGCCGGGTTCGCGCCCACCGGATCCCACTGAACCGTCAGGCTCGTCGAGTTGACACCTGTGAACCGCACGCCCACATCCGAGGGGCGGCCCGTCGCTGTGCCCGTGGCGGACGCGACCGGTGAGGCCGCCGGCTGGTTGTTCACGCCGATGCCCGTCTGGCAGAAGTAGTACGTCTTCGACTCCCAGCCGTTGGCGGGCAGGATGTCGCCATCGTCGACCCGTTGTCCACTCGCACATGAATTGGGGTCCGCCGAGTAGCGCAAGGTCAGATCCGACGCCTCGAAACCTCGGCCCGTCACCACCGACAACCCAGTGACCTTCAGCTGACCGGCCTTCCCGGTGCCCGAGAGGGTCGGGTCCGCAATCGGCGCGGGAGTGGTTGCGATGGACACCGTCGTGTACCCCTTCGCCGACGTGTCACCGTCGGTGTTCGTCAGCTCCACCGACACCTGCTTGTCACGACCGGTCGGCACAAGTGGCACCTGGACGCTCCTGGCACCAGCCGGAGCCGTCACCGGCTTATCGCCCACCATGACATGGGTAGAACCGAAATCAGTTCCGCCGGAACGGCCCGGCGTCCACGAGACCTCGACCGTCGCTAGGTTCGGATCCGTATTATCCGCTCTCACCGCCACCGCCCTCACGTCAGTCGGCTGGTCCGGTGCGCCATGCGGGTGCGCGCCTGTGGCCTCCGACAGCAGCGACGGTTTGTCCGCGTCGTTCTGGGCCTGGATTCTCACCGAGTAGAGGGCACCGTTCTTCAACCCAGAGATAGTCATTTTCCTCTGTGTGCCAACGGCCGTGTACGGGATCGGCTGGCCGCCCGATTCCGGATACAGGAACACCGTGTACGTGTGGATCTTAGAGCCCTCGTTGTGCGGCTCCGCCCACGTGACATCCAGGGCCCCATCCGAACCCACAACCGTGGGCGCGGCCATCTGCTCGGGCGCGACATCGACCCGCACCTCTGCGGACGGTGCCGACGGATCGGAGTCACCGGCCTCGTTCGTCGCGACGACCGTAAAGCGGTGATTCTGACCATTCGTCAGGCCCGTAATCTGCGTGCCCGGCTTCGTGGTGTTGTAGGTACGCCCGTCGTACAGGTCCGTCACCTTGTAGCCGGAAATCGTGCCACCGTTCGCGGCGGGCTCCTCGAACTGTACGAAGGCGGTCTGCGACCCCGTAGCCGTCGCCGTCACTTTTTGCGGCGGTTCAGGGCGATCCAGGACCTGGACGACGACTCGGCCCTGAACCACGCGATCCGGGTCGTTCGTCGCATCCATGACGCGGTACACGATGGTCATGTTGCCGTGGAAGCCCGCCTTGGGGGTCACCGACAGGACGTTGCCGTTACCCGAGGCGGTTCCCTGGCCCACGTGCACCGACGCGTCCAGGACCACGAGCGGATCCGGGAACGGGTTCGTCGTGTACTCCGAGAGGTTCACGTCCACCGTCTGGCCGGCCTTCGCCTTGATGCGGGCCTCCGTGGTCGTCACGAGGGGCTTGGAGGACTTCACGATCGTCACCGGAATATCGGCGTTGACCGCGCCCGAGCCGTCGTCGACGTTGACGGTAATCGCGCCGACCGGACCCTTGGGCTGATCCTTCTTGCCGGACACAGTCAGGTTGTAGCCGTCCAGGGACACGTCCACGCCGCCGGGGGCCTTCACCACGG
>ERZ772799.746-NODE-746-length-12295-cov-3.920833_pt1 | contig 12295 bp, 14 predicted proteins | sample MGYA00511345_ERZ772799 | MGnify/ENA primary metagenome ERZ772799 (study PRJEB29015, sample SAMEA2738037) | human oral metagenome | biome: human oral; feature: human-associated habitat; material: saliva | place: China | collected 2238 ... | reverse complement strand
AGGGTCGAGGATAACTCGCATACGTGATGGTGGAACGTAGGGATCGACCTGAACGTGGCCAATAGCTAGTTGAATGCTACCGAGCTGGTAGGTGCCTGTGAGCTGTCTGTACGAGGCGCACCCCCGCTCATCGATGCCCATCGATTTGAGCGAGGGTACGCTCGAGAGCCCTGCGATTAGGCACGACCATCCTCGTTAACAGCAACGTTCTGGAGGCCGGGAAGCCTAGTGAGAGCTACGCCGCCAAGTATTGAAAGCACGACAGCAGCAATTACCATAGCGGCGGTAAAGCCGGTCTGTTGGACACCAAACCCGGTCATTAGCGGCCCAACAGCCAAGCCTGCTGCGTACGCGAGGTTATAAAGCGCGAATGAACCGCCAAGCGTCGGAGGGGTCGATCGAAATCCTTGTTCGCTTATGAGCGTGGTGGCCGGGGCGAGCAGCATCGCCGACGAAAGTCCTAGAATGCCCATGCCAACACCGACCTGCCAGATGCTGGTCGACCAGCCGAGAACAAGCAGTGCGGCAACGACAGCCACGATACCGATGCCGATAAGCACTCGAGGCGATGCTGAGGCGACGAATCTGCCCACGATTGGGTTCGCGATGATACTCACGAGCGCGGCGACGCCGAAGAGCACGCCGATCGTAGTGCTCGTCGCCTGTGCTCCCAGGTGGCCAGGAAGTACTGGTTGCACCGCAGCGAGGACCGCGGCCCCGATCGCGATCGCGGCAACGATGGAGGCAGATCCCGGTACCCGAAGCACGGTGAAGGGCCCAGCTGTGTCATCGGTTTGTCGGGGCGACCCTGGAATGAAGGCTACTAGCAGGATGAGATCAACGATGGCGACGACCGTTGCCACCAAGAATGGCGAGGCCGGCCCAAACGCGTCAACGAGGAAACCAGCCAACGGCGGACCGACAAGTACACCTAGGGTCACGGTGGACATTGCGATACCCATCATCTGACCACGTTTATCAAAACCTGTTGTGGCTGCAATGAGCGACAAGGCCGCGACCCATGCGACACCGCCAGCGATCCCCTGGACGAAGCGGGCGACCAAGAGGAGCCAATAGGGCCCGCCGGCGGCAAACAGTAGGGTCGCAATCGCTAGAACGATCAGACCAGTCACAAGCGGACCCTTCGGACCGCGGCGATCGACGAGGCGTCCAGCGAAGAGCGTGGCAACCACCATGGCCACCGCATACGAAGCGAAGAGGATACCGGTTGCGGCTGCACCTTGTTCGACGACTGCGGGTAACAGTGGAAGCACCGGGATGGCAAGTCCCTGGAGGAGCATATCGGTGAAGAGAATGGCTCCAGCCACGGCGGTGGCGCGGGCCGGAGTTGCACTCGCCGCGCGAGGGGTGGGGGTAGTAGTCATCGTGAAGTGTGTCCTTAGATGTCGAGCAATCCCCTCACCAGCGCCGCGATAGCGGCATCAAGTTTGTCGGGTTGCGGAATGTCTTGCGGCCGAGTCACCGCAGTTACGGTGAACCCTTGAAGAAACGCGAGCACGAGGCTAGCGATTTCACCCGTTGCGGGGAGATCGCTGTCTCTCTCGGACTTGGAAATGAAGCCTTCGATGCGGTTGCGCCATTCGTCGAGGGCGCTGTTATGTTCGGAATACTCGAGGGCTTGCGGAGCAACGAGGACTGTCGTTGATACCAAGGAGCGGAATCGCGCGTCGCCGGCGAGGAGTCGAGTGAACTCAGTCAACAGTGCCTTCAAAGCATCGTAGGCCGATGTTCCTGCCGCCTCGTTGTCTTGAACAAACAAGCGTTGCCCATAATCCCGCCAACCCCAATCAAGCGCCTCAGTCAGCAGGGCCTGCTTGTCGCGAAAATGGTGGTTCAACGCACCGCGTGTGACGCCTGCACGCTCCGCGACATACTCAAATGTTGCCCCCCTCCACCCCTTCTCCTCGAAGGACTTCAGCGCTGCTTCCAGCAGCGCAACGCGGGTTTTTGCCGCGTCTTCAGCAGTTCGTCTCATACATACAAACTAGCACGTATCTTAATGGAGGTCAACAGCTCGAGTTGACTCTTCTCAAACCTTCACCCAGACAGCTTCACTGCCTCACGTGATTTCCCCGACTACCGGGTTCATTGCCCCATGCGGGCCCCCGGCTAGACATGACCGAGCATGGAGTTAACAATCAACCAGCGGCAGCCCGCGACAAAAAGGCGTTGACGTAACCGCAGTACTGATCGGACGAGCAAAACCCGCACCTTAGACGAGTTGGATGATCTGACCGGCTGGCACCATGACCACACCCGCACGGCGCTGCATGAGGCGCTGGTCATCAAACCGGCCCGGCCCCGCAGGCCTCGACCCCAGGTCAACGGTGATGAGCTACTGCCTACCCTGGTCCAGTACTAGGTATCGCTGCGGGCCCCAACTAACAAGATCCTGACCCCCTCCATGCCCGCGCTAGTGCCGTCGCTGCGAACCGAGGGCGAGATCACCGTAACCGATACCCAAACCGAGCTGCTCACCCACGACGGCGGCCTCGCGACGGGCAAGTACTACTTGCACGTTGACCATGACCGACATCGCCACCGGCTGAACCATCAACCAGTCGGTGCCCAACCGGGCCCGCAAGTGGGCCGTAGAAACCATCGGCCATGCCACCGGGCAGTACCCCGTTCCCGGTCAAGGGTATCGACTCCGACAACGGCAGCGAGTTCATCAACCACCACCTGCTCCACTACTGCGAAACCCACAAGATCACCTTCACCCGCGGCCGTTCGGACAAGAAGAACGACGGCTGCTACGTCGAGCAGAAGAACTAGGCACGCGTGAGAGACCTAGACGGCTACTACCGCTACAACTGAACCGTCCTGGGTTTGGTTCCGATCTAGTTGAAGGAGAATTGGAACATGCCCAAGAAGTACAGTCCAGAGTTGCGTGAGTGCGCGGTCCGATTGGTTCTGGAACGTCAAGTGGTCGAGGGAGGTCCGCGTTCGCGTTCGATCCGGGCTATCGCCCCGCAGGTCGGCGTTGGTGAGGAGACCTTGCGGTTGTGGTGCAACCGATACGGCCCCGAGGCAGAACCAAGGCCTGTGGCCGAGTCCTTGGAGGAACAGAACAAGCGCCTCAAGCGCGAGCTTGCCGAAGCCCGCCGCGCCAATGAGATCCTCAAGGCTGCGTCGGCTTGTTTCGCCAGACAACTCGACCGCCCCACGACGAGATGATCCGGTTCATCGACGAACACCGTGACCGTTTCGGGGTCGAGGCCATCTGCCGTACTCTGCGTGCGACCACGTGTGGGTTCATCACCTCCCGCGCCTATCGGGCCACCAAGACCCGCCCCGCCTCGGTGCGGGCCCTACGAGACGAGGTCCTGCTACCTGAGATCAAACGGATCCACCAGGAGAACTACAGCGTCTACGGGGTACGGAAGATGCACCACGCGATGCTGCGTTCCGGCTGGCAGATCGGTCGTGACCAGCTCGCCCGCCTGATGAGGATCGCCGGCCTCCAGGGCGTACGCCGCGACCGGAAACCACGTACCACACACCCTGCCGAACACCCCGATACCCGCCTCGATCTCGTCGAACGCCGGTTCACCGCCGAACGCCCGAACCAGCTGTGGGTTGCCGACATCACCTACGTGCGTGTCCTGACGGGATTGTGTTACGTCGCGTTCATCACCGACGTCTGCACCCGCCACATCGTGGGCTGGGCCGTCTCGGCAAGCCTGCACACCACAGGACTACCACTGCTGGCTCTCGAGCACGCCCTGCTGAGCACAAGCACCAGCCGCGGCCATGAAGGCCTGATCCACCACAGCAACAAAAGCTCCCAGTACGTCAGCCTGGCATACTCGCAGGCACACACCACCGCAGGAGTAACAGCCTCCGTGGGCACCGTGGGCGACTCCTACGACAACGCCCTAGCCGAAACCGTCAACGGGCTCTACAAGACCGAACTCATCCATTCCAAACACCTGTAGGAGCCCATCGAGGCCGTCGAACTGGCCACAATGGAGTGGGTCCACTGCTGGAACACAGCCCGCCTGCACGAGGCCCTGGACTACCACACCCCCACGGAAGTCGAAGTCGCCTACACTCACCACCAGGACCCAACACCCGTTGCACCCTAACCCCAGAAAAACTCAGGACGCTTCACCCTCTTCGCGATAGCCGCCCGGTCCCGTAACGTCAACACACGCCGCACCAACAACCCCTCCCTGACAAGCACTGGTGCTACGGCCCTTTGACACCACCCTCGGGGCTCTTTCTCGGTATGCCGCACTGCGGTTTTCCTCTTCTTTGCGCGTGAGTGTCGGTACATCTGGTTAGACCTGCAAGAACTCACGGATGTAGGACCAGATCGCAGTCTGGGCGAGACCGTTAATGCGAGCGGAGCTGTCGACATTATTAGCAGGTACCCCGGCAACAAACATGGCGTGACCACGACCCGGTACGATTTGGTGCTCAACCTGGGCGCCTGTCTCGGCCTGCTGTATCGCCGCAATGATTTCCTTCCCCATCAGCGACGCTGGCCAGAGCGTGTCGCTTTCCTGTGAGATAAGGAGCGTGCGCGCTTTGATGCGCTCAACAGGCAGCCGCGCAGCCGTGTTGGGGGGAGCTTCCTGGACGGCTCTATCGTGGAACTTTTGTAGCAGTGTCTTGTCCAGAGTTTCATAGAACTCGTCGTCGGCGTCGAAGTGCAAGAACGGCAGAGGCTCACCGTGGAACGTCCAGGAAGAACGTGCCGGCGGCTTCCCGTTTTCCCGCACAGACTCCCACGTGTAGAGGGTGGGCGATAATGCGATAAGTTCATTGACACTCGAATCATGACTTGCCCACGCGAGCGCAAACTCGGCTCCTTTGGACATGCCGATCACACTCGTCCCTTTGGGGTCAATCCCTGACTCATTGTGCAAGCGTCTAGCGGCGTCCTGTGCGTATTCAAGCGGGATGTGCTCGATGGCCTTAGGGAGCCCATACTCTGCCCGCCAATCGAAGTAAGGTAATGCGAGCGCTGGCCTTCCTCGTGATGCGATGAGTGCTGCAATCTGGTTGCACCAGTCGAATCCTCCCCAAGCACCTGGAAGGACGATGACGGCGCGGCTGTTACGTATATGAGTAGGCTTGTAGAGATTCGCTGTGGTCGTATTGGTACGCCATTCGTGTCGAATAACGTCCGCGGTTGTGAAAGTTCGCACGAACTCGGTTGATGCGAGTGGGGCTCCTGTCGCGGGATCGCGCACGTTGATCAGAATGGTGAGTGGGTGCAGCGTGAACGAGATCTGATTCGTCCATCGGGCTGGTTCGTCAGGAGTGAGCTGATGAACAAGACCATGGGGGTCGTACCCGAGGCCGTCATCGGCTTGTGAGGCCTGAGTGAGATCGATGCGGCCTGAGCTATCCGCGTGCACTTCGAGCGTACGAGACCATCGCCGTTGTTCGTGATCATTCGTCGAAATCTCCACCGACAACGGCTGGTTGGGTGCGGCCCCTTGAAGGATAGCGGTGATGGGCTCGTCAACAAGGCCGTGAGGGGCGTGCGGGGCAAAGTTTACCATAACAGAGGATTTTCTTTGACTTCTATAGGCGTTTTAGGACGAGGTATATAGTGGCAGCAGCGGTCACCACGGCGGGCAGGCTGCCGTTCATGACAAAGACGAGAGCATGCACCAACCCGATGAGGGCGTTTTGAAACACGGCGAAGAGCGAGTGAAACCATGGTGCTCTCGGCGATATCACGAGAAATATTCCAAGTGCGATGCTGACCCCGACACCTAGCAGCGGGTGGATGGGTGTCAGGCCGGTTTGAACTGCGCGCAGAAGAAGCTCCTGCCCCGTGACCACTACGAGGGCCAGCAGAGTGCCGAGTTCGCCCTGCTGAAAGCGGCGCTGAGCGATGGTGAATGGGAGCGATGCTCCCTGGTAGGCGGCCCAGACCCATCCCGCAGTCCTCCTGGGGATCCGCGTTCCTCCCCAGCAGCGTGAGGCGGAAATCGTGCGGCCGAGCCATAGATACCCGTTGAGGAAAATCGTTGCCTCTGCGAGACCAAGACACAGACCGGTAAGGACGGCTTCCGGCACAGAGACAGTCGACTGAGGCCAACCTACCGTAATTGACAGCGCAAGCCCGCCGATGAGGCCAACGCAGGCCACCGCGTATGCTCGCCCGGATTCCCAGAGTAGCTGGCGACCGGACGTGTCTACGGTGGTCATCCGACCTCCTTCTGCGTTTCAACTGCCCGCATCCAACGCTGGTTCTGTGCCCACGAAAAGACGTTGATCACCAGATGGCCCACAATGGCAGGAAGCAGCGACCCAGTGAGCAGTGTGGCCCCTGTCAGCACGATGGCATATGTTGTCTTGAGGATAATCTGGTGCGTGCCGAAAGCATCATGTGATAGTCCGAAAAGCACCGCGGACACAACCAACAGCGAGATCGAAGTTGCCGGCACCCCAATCCTGAGCGCCGCAAAGCTGACAATACCTCGATAGAGAATCTCCTCAAGGATCGCAACGAGACAGAGCTCCGGCAACGCCCATGGACGGGCGATGGCCAACTTCTGCGGACTAGACCATTGGCAATAAATCTGGGCGATTCCGCCGGCTCTGGCAACCGGCGGATCGGTGTGTAGGCGCTCGTCAACGCTATTCGCCTTCCTCGCCGGTCGAGTCATTGGGTGCACGTACCGTGTCAGAGAGCACTCAGCTAGGACGAAGAGCCCTCCGAGCCCTAAGCCGATCAGCGCATGGACAGCGACAGAGATGAACTCGTCGGGCACTAGGCGAATCGTGGCTCCAGCAACGATGCCTCCGAGGGCGATGGGCGTCATCGTGACAATGAAGACTACGCCGGGCCGCACCAGCCGCCCTCGGCTGACGCACCAAGCGAGAACGTGCGCGCTTAGCGGTCGACCTGCCAAAGCAAGGGCTGTCAGAGCAATCACTCCTGCCTTCCAGCCTTATGCGTAGGGATGCGGAAGCATAGTTTCCGCGACCGGCCCATACGCCTGGAAGCGTGGGTGATTTAGCGGCGGGGCACTCGGCAAACACAGGCTCATGGTGTCGGGAGACCAGACTCGAGGTACGTAGAAACCTAGCCTGCGAGCTTCAGGCGTGGTGCAGTCGGAGAACACGAGCTCTGCGCCGAGGCGTCTGTAGCCGTCGATCACTGCATCGATCTCAGAGCGAACGTCCAGCGCTCCATCAGCAGGTAGGTCATCGGCATCGATAGTTTGGTCTTCGGGGAACTTCTCATCGAGGATAGAGGCGCCATCAGGTCGCGCATAGTGGGCGACGTTAGCGTCGAGATCGAACATCTGTGTGATGTCCGTCGTGCGCGCGCCAACGGCGCCATCCACAAGCTCGGGAGATATTCGCAACATCTTCGACAATTGGACCCCTGCTGCGGATTCGAGGAATGCCTTATAAAGCGATTCTTCGAGACTGGAGGCGATACCTAACCCAAGGTTATGTCCCCTTCCCGACCCCCGGCGGCAGCGCATCACACACGCAGTGACGTGAACGTTGAAGCCCGGCAATTCGAGGTAATGGAAGGTGGGTGTCACTTGCGAGCCAGCCAGATGCCGTTCAAGCAGCGCTTTGAGTGCCGTGGTGCGTTGACTGAAACGCACTCGGGGCGCAACACGGTCGGTGTACCAGTGACCCATCGCTGCGTCTCCGTGAATCAGTTCGTAGAGCGCCGAGCGGATCGCGAGTTCGGGCGAGGTGTGGGCCGCACTACCAGTCGTGACGGCAGAGTTTAGCCACGGCTCGCCCTCACGTTTACGGAGCTGGTACCCGATGTAGAGCAACTGTGCTGGCGCCCACCGTTTCTCGCCAGTGATAAGGGAACGAGTCGGTGTCCATGTTATGGGGGAATCCGGTTCGAGCGGGGAGTAGGCAAACTTCTCCTGCGTGTACTGTTCGTCGCGGAACGGGCGCGCGAAGGGCCCGACAAGAGTGGACCTGCCTGCTAAAGTCATCGAGGCCTGTGTTTCGAAGATGCTCTCGTAGTCGGCAGTAAGCGGTTTGACGACTTGGGCATAGCGTTCGACTGTCTCGCCCACGCTACGGATCAGGGCTTCTTCAGTATAAATACCGCATCCACCAATATGATAGGTGAGACCACTCTTGCGTCCAAGGAGGCACTCAACACCGGTCAGCTGTGCGCCGGAGACGATGATCCGTGGTTCGTCGCGGCCACGCATCATGAAACCCAGAGTGCGGCTGAGTCCGGTAAGTGGGCTGATGATTCGGCGAGCCAAACGGTCGAAGTCGGGTTTCAGCCGCGGGTGATGGTCCGTTGAGGACAGGTTGATGCTACTTGAAGTAGTCATTCCGCGATCTCCTCCAGTGTCCGTGTCCCGAAGTACAGCTCGAAGTCATCACGTTCTGCCACCGGCATACCTACAGTACTATCAGGCAGTGGAAGGATTTCGTGAACAGCGAACTCTGAGGTTGGGGCAAAGAATGAGTAGGCGTGAAACATGGTTCCTGCCGTGCCTGTAGTCACCCATGAAACCGCTTCGGACAAGAGATGGGCAGAGAGAAGCTGAGCGAGCACCGGCTGCACCTCGAACGTCTTGTCCTGACTGACGCGGCCTTGCGCGAGAGCCTTCTTATAAGACTGATACGAGGAGCTTTCGCGAAGGTTCATCAGCATACGTGTTTCATAGGCGTCCCAAGATGGCGTGCGCCTCGGCACGGTCGTCGGACCCACGAGGACGAACGGGCCGTCAACGACACCATAGAGCCAAGGCACCTCAAAGTAGTCCATGATTCGATCCACGATTCTAGCCCTCACTGGATCAGCTACTGCCTCAGTGTAAATGACGAAGCTACCGCGCAGACTCTCGAACCGCTGCATCTGGCGATGAAATTCCAAACCATCTTCCAACCAAACTGCATCGGCGTGGGTCAACGATGCCAAGGGGTGGCCCTCATTGGCGAGCGTAATCTCTAGTTCTGGCATTGTTTGCGCCAGCCCCATCTGCAAAGATTCAGAAATCTCGGCGGGGCCGACGATAACCACAGATTCGAAGTGTTTACGAAGAGGGGAACGTCGACCTTGAATCAAGTCAACGTACTGGTCGAGGTAGTTATCTGCCTCCGCAGAGACAATTTCCTTCCCCTCGAGATACTCAACTACCGCGCAAACGTCCTCGCTCTCCTGACAGGTTTCCTTCGCAATCTGTTCAATAGTGTGCTCGCCGTCGAGTAATGCGATGGTGGACGCAAGCTTGCCTGACTCTGATTCGTCGCTCAGCGTCGTAGATGTCGGGTTCCATACTCCATAACGGAACTCCACGCGGTTGACATCATGCACAACGACTGAGTAGCGATTCTTCACACTATAAAGGCTATTCTTCTGCACGCTCACGAGATGTTCCTTCCAACAATGACTGAATGAATGTAGGTTTCGAATAGCCCGTCGATTCCCAGAAGGTCATGCACCTCGTCATCACACAGGCTTCCGCACTCCACTGCTCCCAGGTTGAGCGCAGATGCAGCCAATTCCATCAACGCGGCGATGTGACCGGCTTCGACGAATAGAAATCGCAGTCCTCGGGCTCCGTACTTCCGCATCGACCGCCACGGTCTACCGGCAAGGATGAAGACGACCGAGGACCGCGACATGTGCTCCTGGTCAGGCGGGGAAATACAGGTATCAACAATTTTTGTCGCATCGGCGGCATTGGGAGTGCGTATCAACGCATGACGTCGTTTGTCGTACCGGTGCACGACAGGGCAAAGCCCTTCGACCCGCAGGGGTAACACGTACGCGTCGAGCGGTCGCAGGCCCCCGCCGTTCGCTGCTGCATAGAGCGGAAATTGAACTTCATCGCCACTGCTGAGTTCTACACGAGCCCGCCCCGTTTCAGCGAGGCTATGCCCAATGATATCGGTGAGTTGTTGTAAAGAAATCGCTTCTGATTCGAACGAACGGCGGCTACGTCGTCCCATGATAGTCTCACCAAGACCAGCGTCGATAGTTCGTGGAATCGGAAGAGGGATTACGTCATCGGGGTGTGCGTCTTCCTGACCAATGAGCGAGACGGTCCGCAGGCCTTCATCGCTGAAGTAGGGGCGCGTGGAGACCTGAACTCTCACGTCACCTCGCGCCAAACGGGAAGCAAGGAGGTACTGTTCTGCGATTCGACTACTGGGCCCTTGCCCCAAGGTTCTGTGTGTCAGTTCGGATGAACGCAACCCAGTTGACCGGATGGACGGCTGCCAAGTTTTATATCCATTATTGATGGCGAGATGCCTCAGCTCGGATGAGGACAGCAGGAAACCACTTTCTACTTCCTCGGCACCTAGTGGTTTGTGGTTGATTTTTCGAGCAGGTCGATCCGACACATGTCCTCCTCATATGTTCTTTTTCAAACTTCAGCAACACGTCTGCCGGGCGGAGTCGACCTCCGGGCGTTAATGGCGCACCCAGAGGCCAACTACGTTAACCCGCTTGCAGAGTCGCGAGCCGGTCAATGGCGACGTCGACTCACTCGTCGTCGACGGTAACGACCGCAGCCGTCGTGGTGCCAGTGGTCCCTGCCGGAACCACCATCTGTACACCAGCGTCGTCGTTATGCGCGAACGTCCGCTGCTCGGCTACTTCAGTGCTGTTGAGAAGCATGACTCAACCTCCTTGATTACTACTCCTCCGAACGCCTTTCGCTCGGAAACTCGGAGCTGCGATTCCTCGCATGCTCAAGTTAAGCGCGGAACGAAGTGCGTCTCTAGTCCGGAAATACACGGACAGGGTGGCGCTTGACGTCGATACGAGCTATCTTGTATGTATCCGGCTTGGAGGCAGAAGGCCTGCTGTTACCGACACGAGGGCGAAGGCACTGAACCCGCGAACCGCTATACCGCGGAGCGTGAAGGGCATGCGCCCAACTTGAACTAGGAGCGCAGGACCAACGCACGACTTCCTCCCGGGAGCATTGGGGTAGCAGCGGTTAAAGGGGTGACTGTGAAGAAGCGTTCTCTTCGAGCGGAGAGATCCGGAAGCCTTTCGGGGGTCAAGGGGCTTGTCAATCTAGATCCGTTTTGCGAAGCTCTTGAAGAGTGTACAAGACGAGGCGCTAGTGAAGAATTTGATGGTGTACGCTTTCGGATGCTGTTCAACTGTATGCATGAACGCATCAGTTGGGGCCTCAAACTGGTTGAAAATATTGGCGATCTGTCAGAAGATACTGTCGCAGTTACGATCGCTGCAACTCTTTCGGGTAGCCCCTTTCGGTTGACTGGGCTGCTACCACTCCTGACTTTCTCTAGGGAGCGCGCACTCCAAGCACTGGTTGAACTCGAAGAACTCAAGGTTGTAGTCACACTCGAGGACCAGTACCGGACCTTCGTTTTTCTTCACCCAGAATCACGTTCTCCTGACGACAGTCAGGTTGGGGCGGCTTCCGACCCGAGCCCCCGAGAACAAGAAGTAGCCAAACTTATCAGTCAAGGCCTAACCAACTACCAGATAGGGGTGCGACTTGGGGTGAGCCAGCGCACGGTCGAGACATACATTCAACGTCTCTTCAGAAAGCTCAACGTAAGTTCACGCTCCCAGATTGTGGCTTGGCATATATGTCAGGAGGCTGCACTTCGTTCCGCCGAGGGTTAACGGCTCTCTTGGCCTTAAGGCGTTATTCACGGGGTTGATTGTGGGCGTATGTTCTTAGGATTTCTAGGTTGGTGGCGAGGTGGATGATTCCGGGGAGTTCTTTGAGGCGTCCGCGGTAGCCGTGTGACAGGATTCTCCAGGTTTTCAGTTGTGCGATGCAGTGTTCGATGTTGACGCGGATTCGGGCGATGGCAGTGCTGAAGTCTTTGTCGTGGTTGGTGCGGGACTGGTTGGGCGGTTCCCGGTAGGGGGCATGGGTGCCGTCAGTGAGGATGAGGTGTCCTTGCTGGATCGCTTCGGCGAGTCCACCAGGGAGGAAGAGCAAGACTGTTTCGAGGAGGACAGTGATACGTCGCCAGGGTTCTGGAGATCGTGGGCTGACAGACTCCCAGGAGGTCGGCGACCACCATCTGGGGCAGGTTCTGGCGAAGGATCAGCAGGCAGGCCACCACCTGGTCCCGCAGGGAGATACGGCATCTGGACAGATCCATCCCTCGACCTTCGATCACATCGGCGATACGGCAGGTGATCTCGTCACTTGTTTCCTCGGAAAGCCCCGTTGCATGCTGGTAACGCATCGGCTGCTTTCGTGATTGGTTTATGTTGCAACTCAATCATTTCATGAAACAGTCGATGCTTTTTGTATTACTGGCGGCGTTTCATCGAGAAACAACCCTCGTGAATAACGCCTAA
>ERZ772799.744-NODE-744-length-12306-cov-5.081871_pt1 | contig 12306 bp, 9 predicted proteins | sample MGYA00511345_ERZ772799 | MGnify/ENA primary metagenome ERZ772799 (study PRJEB29015, sample SAMEA2738037) | human oral metagenome | biome: human oral; feature: human-associated habitat; material: saliva | place: China | collected 2238 ... | reverse complement strand
GCTGTCTTCCGTGCCGCTACTTGCTGGTGAACTGCTCGAGGTTCTCGGTGTGGGGGTGGCCGTCGTCGTCGGCGCTGAGCCAGAAGACCGGGGTGTAGGTCGTCTCACCGCTCGCGTCAGTGCTCGTCCGGCTGACCACCAGCCCGGGTCCGGTGGGGACTCCCCGGTCTTGGATGATCGTTCCGGTGACGTCCACGCTGCTTCCCGTGGAGACATTGACGACCTTACGCGTCAGGCCCTGCAGGGCGGCGTTGAGAGAGGCCGGTTTCTCCTTCTTGCCCGTCGCCGCGTGGTTGGCTGAAGCATTGACGGCTGCCGGGTCACTGACCTGCGTCACCCAGCCGCCTGGGTGCACGGCCTCAACACCGTTGATGGTTGCGCGGACCTTCCCGGAGGCATCCACCTGGGTGACCGTCCATGCGCCGGAGTTGCTTTCCGGCCCGTACGGGGAAGGCGGCTGCGGTGACAGCAGCAGCGAGTCGGTCCCGGCCCCCGCCAGCCACTGATCGGTGGCGAATGACGAGGGTGGGGAGGACGGGTCATCCAGCCCGAAGACATGGACCTGGCCTTCCCCCGTACCGCCGGGGAAGTAGTCGTTGGCGGTCTCCACGGCCAGAGAGCCGTTCGTCAGGCCCTGCCCCAGGATCACTCCGTTGAGCTCCGCAGTGCGCACCACGGCGCCGCTGGTGGCGTCCAGAACAACGACGTAGGACTCCTGCTCGGCGAGCCTCTCCTCGAGCCGCCCGTGATGCGGGGTGAGGATGAGGGAGACGCGGCGCCCGTCGGGGCTGACGACGATCTCTCCGCTGGTGTGGGACTTCAGTGGGTCTGAGACGTTCTGCTGCGGGGCGTCTGCATTCTCCAGAGCGTTGCTTGATGCGCCCGGCGGCGTGATCGTCACCGCCCACTTCAGGGCGCCGTCTGATCGGTTCCGGCTGACGAGGGTGCTTCCCGCGGGCTTGCGATATTTCTTCTCCCAGTTGATGAGCACCGTGATGGTGCTGTTCTCAGTGGGAAGCGTTGCGAACTCCATGTCCGGGCCCGTGTTGGCGTCGGCCTCGAGGCTCGTGACCTGCTCTGCGGTGAGTGCAGTGGCCTTGACGGTGACCTCCTGTGTGGTCTGGATCGGGGCTGAGGTCAGCTGACCGGCGCAGGCGCTCAACGGGAGGGCCAGCAGTGCTGCGGCAAGGAGCAGCCGGGAGGATCGATGTCGACGGTGCGTAGGTGCCGTGGACGTGCGATGGGGGTACCGGGCGGCTTGCTGGCTCATGACGATGCTCCTACCAGTGGCTCTGTCAACTTCGATTGGCCCCATGGTGATGGTCTGTTCTGGCCCCATGTCTACCCGGAGACCGGCTTGACCGAATCTTCACATTCCCTTGCCCCGACCTTGGTGTGGGGCTTCGAGGCTTGTGGCCATGACCTCGAACGAGAACTCTTCCCGTACCGTGCCGCTGGTTGCCCTGGGTGTCGGCACCATCGCAGCTGCCGCCCTGGCCCTGGCCGCCCCTGACCTGACCTCCGGGTCGGGGATGGAGGGCATGCCGATGACCCACTACATGGGGCTGTTGGCCGTGCGTCAGCCGTGGAACCTGCTGTTGTTCATGGCGCTTCCGGTCGTGCTGGCCGAGACGCTCGCGATCACCGAGTTGGTGATGCTGTTGGCTCGTCGGGGTGAGCGTCCGGCGCCGGGATGGGTGACGAAGGTGGGCCACTGGGCCGGGTTGCTGGCCGGGCCGGTGTGGGTGTTCATCGGCCTGCACCTGCTTATCACTGCCGTGGTTCCGCTGACGGTCAATGGTGGCTGGCGTGGCCCCGCGGACGTGATCGCTGTCCTGTCGTACCTGGCCGGTGGCGTGCCGATGCTGGTGATCAGCCTGCTGGAGGCCGAGCTCTTGGGCCGCGACGAGACCGGGCGCCTGCGCCTGCACGTGGCGATGGTGGCGGTGTTCCTGGTGGTGGCCCACGTCGCGATGATCTTCGGCATGCTCGACCCTGCCGTCATGGGCTATTCGCCGAAGGCGCCGGCCTCGGTGCAGCACGACATGGGCAGCATGTCCGGCATGAACCACGACATGGGTGGCATGACGGACATGGACCACTCGACGATGATGCCCAGCTCCGCCCCGTCGAATTGATCCCCGGCCGGGTCCGTGGTGAGGTGGTGTCATGAACAGCGCTTCTGTTGCGGTTGTACCGAGTGTCCTGGTCGTCGACGACGAGCCGGTGCTGTCGGGCACGGTGAAGAACTACCTCGAGCGGGCCGGCATGTCGGCCCAGACCTGCGGGGACGGGCTGGCCGCGCTTGACCTTGTCCGGGCCACGGCCCCCGACGTGGTGGTGCTGGACCTGGGCCTGCCGGGCATGGACGGGGTGGAGGTGTGCCGCCAGCTGCGCACCTTCAGCGACTGCTACGTGTTGATGCTCACGGCCCGCGCCGACGAGGTCGACAAGCTGATCGGGTTGTCGGTCGGCGCGGACGACTACATGACCAAACCGTTCAGCCCGCGTGAGCTGGTGGCTCGCATCCAGGTGCTGCTGAGACGCCCCCGCGCCGGAAGTACGGGCGCCACGGCCGCGGTGGTGCACCGCATCGGCGCCCTCACCCTGGACCCGTCGTCGCGTCGGGTGGAGCTCGACGCGTCACCGGTGGAGCTGACCCGTACCGAGTTCGACCTGTTGCAGGCCCTGGCGGAACACCCCGGCTGGGTGCTGAACCGCCGCCAGCTCACCGACGCCGTGTGGGGCGAGGACTGGGTCGGCGACGACCACCTGGTCGACGTGCACATCGCGCACCTGCGCAAGAAGCTCGGTGACGACCCCTCCCAGCCCCGGTTCGTGCAGACGGTGCGCGGCGTCGGCTACCGGATGGGCCAAGGGCAGTGATGCCGCGCAACCCGCGCGGCAGTTGGGGACGCCGACTGCTGTGGACCCAGATGGCCGTGGTGGCGGCGATGGCCGCCACCACGGTGCTGACGGCACTGCTGGTCGGCCCGGCATGGTTCCGGATGCACATGCTCGAAGCCGGCCACGCCCAGCCCGATGTCGTCGAGCACGCTCAGCAGGCCTTCCACGACGCGGGCCTGGTGTCACTGGCCGTGGGTCTGGGCACCGCGATGCTCGCCGCCCTCGGGGTCGCCACCGTCCTCAACCGGAACCTGTCGCGCGGGGTCGAAGCCCTCGTGGACGGCGCCCAACATGTCGCCGCCGGACACTACGACCAACCCGTCATGATGACCTCGGCCAGCCCCGAGCTGGCCCAGGTCGCTGACGCCTTTAACCACATGGCCAGCCAGATCGCCTCCACGGAGCAGACCCGACGACGCATGCTCACCGACCTGGGCCATGAGCTGCGCACCCCGCTGGCCGCCACCCAGGTCACCCTCGAAGGACTGCAGGACGGTGTGGTCGACTTCACCCCCGCAAACGTCGAGATCCTGCTACGGCAGAACCAGCGGCTGGCCGCCCTGGCCGCCGACATCTCTGAGGTCTCCCGCGCCGAGGAAGGCCGCATCCCACTGTCGCTGAGCCACCAGGACCTCGACCAGATCGTGACGGCCAGCGTCGCCGCAGCCCGGCACGCCTACGACGCCGCCGGGGTGACGCTGCACGCCCAGACCGTTCCCGGCCTGCGCGTCGACGTGGATGCCGCTCGCATCGGGCAAGTCCTGGACAACCTGCTGCGCAACGCCCTGCAACACACGGTGGGCGGCAACCGGGTCGAGGTCGCGATGAGACACGAGCACGACCGGGCCGTGGTCCGCGTCACCGACAACGGCGTCGGCATCCCCACCGAGGCCCTCACCCACGTCTTCGAACGCTTCTACCGCGTCGAGGACACCCGCACTCGCGACGTCGACGGTGGAACCGGTGTCGGCCTGGCGATCTCCAGGGCCATTGCCCGCGCCCACGGCGGTGACCTGACGGCCCACAGCGACGGCCCCGGCCACGGCGCAACCTTCGCGCTGACCCTGCCCACCGTGACTTCTTGACCAGATCTTGACCAACCCCTGCCGGGGGCTTCATCCGGGCCCGACAGGCTCAAGGACATGAACACACTTTCCCGCCGCCACGTGCTGTTCACCGGTCTCGGCCTGGCCTCGGCAGGGGCCTTGAGCGCCTGCGGCGCCAAGAACACCCCGGCCGCAGCACCCGCCGCGCCGAACTCCCCATTGACGATCCCCAGCCAGACCCCGCTGGTCGCAGCCCCCGGCACGAAGACCGTCAACCACGTCCTCACGCCCCGGCCGGTCACCCTCGATCTGGGCGGCGTCACGGCCAGGACTTGGGCCTACGACGAGACCCTCGACGCCCCTGTCCTGCGGGCCCGCGCCGGAGACCTGCTGCAGGTCCGCGTCGAGAACAAGCTTCCCACCAGCACCTCCGTCCACTGGCACGGCATCGCGCTGCGCCAGCCAAGCGACGGCGTGCCCGGCGTCACCCAGCAACCCATCGAGGCCGGCAGCAGCTTCACCTACCAGTTCGTCGCCCCCGACCCCGGCACCTACTTCTTCCACCCCCACACCGGGGTGCAGATCGACCGCGGCCTGTACCGGCCGCTGGTCATCGACGACCCCGCTGAACCCGGCCGCTACGACCACGAGTGGATCATCACCCTCGACGACTGGGCCGATGGCGTGGGCACCTCACCCGATGACATCCTCGCCGCGTTCAAGGCCCAGAACGGCACCGTGTCCAGCGGCATGAACCACGATATGGGCGGCATGGACCACGGCATGTCACCCTTGGGTGACGCCGGGGACGTCACCTACCCCCACTACCTCGTCAACGGCCGCGTCCCCGCCGCGCCCCGCACCCTGACCGCCAAGCCCGGGCAGAAGGTACGACTGCGCGTCGTCAACGCCTCCTCCGACACCATCTTCAAGCTCGCCCTGCAGGGCCATCGACTCACCGTCACCCACACCGACGGGTTCCCTGTGACCCCCACCCAGGCCAGCGCCGTCTACCTCGCGATGGGAGAACGACTGGATGCGACCATCACCCTCGGCGACGGCGTGTTCGTGCTGCAGGCCGCGCCCGAGGGCAAGAAGGGCACCCCGGCCCGCGCCATCGTGCGCACCGGCTCCGGCAACGTCCCGGCCCCGGACACCCGCATCGCAGAACTCGACGGCAAGGCCCTGCTGACCACCCAGCTCAAGCCCGCCGACAGCGCCCGACTGCCCGACCGCAAGCCCGACACCACCCTCGACGTGGCACTCAACGGCCAGATGAAGCCCTACGCGTGGGGCCTCAACGGCAAACGCTTCGGCGAGGACACCCCACTGGCGCTCAGCCGCGGCCAGCGCGTGCGGCTGCGGATGACGAACATGACGATGATGGCCCACCCCATGCACATCCACGGCCACACTTGGGCCCTGCCCGGCAGCGACGGGCTGCGCAAGGACACCGTCCTGATCCGCCCCATGGAGACCGTCGAGGCCGACCTGCAGGCCGACAACCCCGGCACCTGGATGCTGCACTGCCACAACATCTACCACGCCGAACTCGGCATGATGACGACCCTGCGCTACTGACATCTCCCGGCCGATGTCGGCCACCCACGCCTGCCCTGATGGCGCGGCTGCCCCCTTGCGGCAGCCTCACCATCGCCGTCTGCAGAGCTTGACCAGACCTTCACCAAACCTCGCGAGCTCATTGACCTCGCCCCGTCACCGTGGAAGTGGAAGGAAAACCCCTTCCCCGAGCAGACAAGGACACGCCATGTACACGAGCCCCGACCAGGCCCCCCGCTCCTTCGGCGAGGCCCCCAGCCAGCCCCTTACCGGCCCCATGACCGACCAGGACCCCACCAGCACCACCCACCAGCACGGCAAGTCCCACCAGCACGGCAACTCCCACCAGCACGGCAAGTCCCACCACTGGATGCACCTGCTGATGTGCGCACCGATGCTGCTCGTGGTCGCCGGCTACCTGTGGGCCGGACGTGCCAGCCTCGCCGCCGGCGGTGTCCTGGCCGCCCTCGTGCCCGCCATCAGCTGCATGCTCATGATGTGGCTGATGATGCGCATGATGGACCACGGATCCCAGCACTGACCACCGCCCGCCATCCACCGGCAGCACCGTCTCGAGGAGCAACCCATGAACCACCCGGCAGCCACCGCCACCCACGACCACACCACCCGCTACACGTGCCCGATGCACCCCGAGGTGACCAGCGACCACCCGGGACGCTGCCCCAAGTGCGGGATGTTCCTGCAACCCGCCGACGGTGGGGACGCGCCGGCCGCACAGCACCACGACCACCAGCACCCCACCGGCGAGCCGGCGGTGGTGGCCGGTGCGGTCGCTGCAGGGGACTGGACCTGCCCGATGCACCCCGAGGTCCGCAGCGACGGCCCCGGTGACTGCCCGATCTGTGGCATGGCGCTGGAGCGGGTCTCGGCCGGGCTCGACGACGGCCCGAACCAGGAGCTCGTCGACATGCGTCGCCGGTTCTGGGTGGCGGCGGTGCTGAGCGTGCCGCTGGTGGCGATGGTGATGGTTCCCATGGTGCTGGGGCGTGCGCTGCCCGGCAGCGTCGCGCCGTGGCTCGAGCTGGCCCTGTCGACGCCGGTGGTGTGGTGGGCTGGGTGGCCGTTCTTCGTGCGCGGCGCGAAGTCGGTGGTCAGCCGTCACCTGAACATGTTCACCCTGGTGTCGTTGGGTGTCGGTGCCGCGTGGCTGTACAGCGTGGTCGCGGTGCTGGCGCCGGGGTTGTTCCCGTCCGGGATGCGGGCGATGGACGGCCGGGTCGGCACCTACTTCGAGGCCGCGGCAGTCATCATCACCCTGGTGCTGCTCGGCCAGGTCCTCGAGCTGCGGGCCCGCGACCAGACCTCCGGTGCGATCCGCACCCTGCTCGACCTGTCACCGGCCACCGCGCACCGCATCGGGGCCGACGGCACCGAGACCGACGTGCCGGCCGCCGAGCTGCAGCTGGGCGATCGGTGCCGGGTGCGGCCGGGCGAGAAGGTGCCGGCCGACGGCACCGTGGTCGATGGTCACGCGTATGTGGACGAGTCGATGATCACCGGCGAGCCGGTTCCGGTCGACAAGAGCCCCGGTGACCGGGTCATCGGCGGCACGATCATCCAGGGCGGCAGCCTGGTGGTGGAGGCCACTGGCCTGGGCGCCGACTCGACCCTGGCCCGGATCGTCGACCTGGTCTCCCAGGCGCAGCGGTCCCGTGCTCCGATCCAGGGACTGGTCGACAAGATCTCGGCGGTGTTCGTGCCGGTCGTGATCGCCGTCGCCCTGGCCACCTTCGGGTTGTGGCTGGCGATCGGGCCGCAGCCGCGGCTGCCGTTCGCGATCGTGGCCGCCGTCAGCGTGCTGATCATCGCCTGCCCGTGTGCGCTGGGTCTGGCCACGCCAATGTCGATCATGGTCGGGGTCGGGCGCGGCGCCAGCGAGGGCGTGCTGGTCAAGAACGCCGAGGCCCTCGAACGACTGCAGAAGGTCGACACCGTCGTCGTCGACAAGACCGGTACCCTCACCCAGGGCCGCCCCAGCCTGGTCGACCAGCAGGGCGTCGACGGCCACGAGGATGCCCGGACACTGCTGCTCGCCGCGGCTGTGGAGGCCGGCTCCGAACACCCCCTCGCCAGGGCGGTGGTCGATGCTGCCCGCCAGACGGGACGCACGGTGCCGGCGGCCAGCGATTTCGCCGCCCACCCGGGTGGCGGTGTCAGCGCCACCGTCGACGGTCAGCACGTGCTCGTCGGCAGCCCCGCCTTCCTGGGCAGCCAGCACGTCGACACCCATGCCCTGGACGCCGTGGTGGAGGCCTACCGTCGCCGTGGCGCGACCGCGATCGTCGTGGCCGTCGACGGCAGGCCCGCCAGTGTGCTGGCCATCGCCGACCCGCTCAAGGCGACCACCGCCGGCGCGATCGAGGACCTGCGTCGGCGCGGGATGAAGGTCGTCATGCTCACCGGCGACAATGCCACCACCGCCCGGGCCATCGCCGACGAGCTGCGCATCGACCAGGTCGTCGCCGACGTCCTGCCCGACCAGAAGCACGGCCACGTGCAGGCCCTGCAGGCCCAGGGCCACACGGTCGTTATGGCCGGCGACGGCGTCAACGACGCCCCCGCCCTCGCCGTGGCCGACGTGGGTGTGGCCATGGGCACCGGCACCGACGTGGCCATCGAGAGCGCCGACGTGACCCTGCTCGGCGGTGACCTGGCCGCCCTGGTCAAGGCCCGCGACCTGTCGGTCGACACGATGCGCAACATCCGCCAGAACCTGGTCTTCGCGTTCGTGTACAACGTGTTCGGTATCCCGCTGGCCGCCGGCGCCCTCTACCCGGCCTTTGGCTGGCTGCTGTCGCCCGTCATCGCGGCCGCCGCCATGGCCCTCAGCTCGGTCAGCGTGATCACCAACTCGCTGCGGTTGCGCCGTCACCGCTGACCCCAAGAGCCCAGCCGGTCGTTGTTCACCCCATCACAGATGCCCGGGCTCGGGTGTGGGCGAGGCGGTAGGAGTTTGTGCCGGTTTCGATGATGGTGGCGTTGTAGGTGAGGCGGTCGACGATTGCTGCGCACAGGCGGGGGTCGGTGAAGGTGTCGGTCCAGGCGGAGAAGGACTGGTTGGAGGCGATCGCGATGGCGTTCTTCTCCTCTCGTTCGGTGAGGACCTGGAACAGCAATTCGGCGCCTCGCCGGTCGAGTTCCAGGTAGCCGAGCTCGTTGATGGTGGCCGGGTTGATGTTGGGGTTCGCGGTGAAGTCGAAGTCGGCGAGCCATTTCTCGCGGGGGAAGCCGGCGCTCTTGATGCGACGCAGGGTGGAGCGGCGGTCGCGGTCGTCGACCTCGGCCAGGAGGAGTTCGGCGAGGAAGCCCTGGTAGGTGAGTTGTTCCTTGGTGGCGGCCGTCACGGCGTCGTCGACGACGGTGCGGATCGTGGGCAGCCGAAGCCGGCGGCAGGCTTGGTCGATCGCGGCCTGCGCGGCTTGCTCGGTGAGGCCCTGACGACGGCGAAGGCTCTCGGGACGGCTGGTGCTGGTGGTGGTCATGGGGTTCCTGTCGGGGTGTGGTGGTGAGTCTCGGCGGGGGCCGGGGCGGGATCGGGTTGGCGTCGGCACAGGAGTTCGTCGTAGGCGGTGACGGTGGGCAGGGGCCGGGTGTCTTCGGGCAGGTGCGCGATGACCTGGTGCGGGTTGGTGGGGCGTCGGGGTGGCAGGTTCACGACCGTCCCGCCCCTGGTCTGGCTGGCTGGGGCGGGTGTGTGGGTGGTGGCATGGCGGCGGGCTTCGACGGCGACGACGTCGGGGCTGATCGCGCCCACCGACAGGGCCGAGGTGATGCCGGCGATCACCGCGTCGGACGGGAGGGATCGGTGGAGCAGGAGCACGTCGATCAACGCTTGGGTCCCGGCCACGTCGCCGCTGGTCTTGCGGGCCGCGGCCCAGAACGCGTCGTGGGCCGCGGTGAATGCTCCGGCGGCGCGGGCCTGCGCGAGGGCGGTGGAGCCGGGGAACGCGCCGGGCTTGTGCCGCAGCACTTCGAGGTAGTGGTCCAGCTCGACCCGGGTCACGCCACGGGTGCCGAGGCGAGGGTGGGTGGCGAGGACGGTGCGGCCCTCGAACACGACCACGCACGAGGCCCGCAGGGACACGCGGACGCGTTGGCCGATGAGGTGCGCGGGGACGGAGTACTTGACCATGCGGACGGTGATCAGGGCGGAGCGGTCGACGCGGGGGTGGAGGATCAGGCCGGGGTCGAAGTCGTCGGCCGGCAACGGTGCCAGGTGGGGCAGCTCGGCGTGGTGGTCCTGCCCGATCGTGTTGGCGTGGCCGGTGATGCGGCGGGTGTTGTCGTCGTGCTCCCAGGCGCGGATCTTGTCGTTGAGTTCGTCCAGGGTGGCGACTTCGGGCATGGGGGTGAGGTGGTTGCGGCGGAACCATCCGACCTCGCCCTCGACGCCGCCTTTCTCGTGGGCGCCGTCGATGCCGGGCTGGCAGTAGAACGCGTCGAAGCCGTAGTGGGAGCGGAACAGCACCCAGCGTTCGTTCTCGTCGCGTAGCCGGTCGCCGCCGTGGATGACCTGGACGACGGCGGAGGTGAGGTTGTCGTAGCGGATGTGGCGGGTGGGGATGCCGCCCAGGGCGTGGAAGGCCTCGATGTGTCCTTCGAGGAAGGCCTCCTGTCCGCCGGTCGGGTAGACGCGGTGGATGGCCTTGCCGGAGTGGGACAGGCGGTAGACGAACATGTGGCACTTGGTCTTGACGCCGTCCAGGATGACGTAGACCTCGCCGAAGTCGACCTCGGCCTCCGCGCCGGGGGCGTGGTCCTGCGGCACCATCGCCTCCACCCGGCGCCCGGCCTCCAGATCGATCTGCGCGCGCCTGACCCGGACGTAGTCCCGCACCGTGGAGTAGGACAGGTCGGTGGCGCCGTGCTCGTCGCGCAGCCGGGCCAGGATCCTGGTCGCGGTATGGCGCTGCTTGCGCGGCGCGGTCAGGTCATAGGTGAGCATCTCGTCGATCGCCGGCTTGTACGGGTCCAGGCGCGGTGCTGTGCGGACCGGTTTCTTGCGGGGTGGGGGTTCGGCTGCGGCGAGTGCCTGGCGGACGGTGCGGCGGTGGACTCCGTGTTTGCGGGCGAGCTCGCGGATGGACAGGCCATCGACTCGCGCGTCGTGGCGGATGTCGGCGTACAGCTGCACTCGTGATCCCATCTTGGCTCCCTTGCCCTCGCGACTGGTTCCCAGTGATGGGGACCAGCGTGAAGGGGTGGGGCCAGTTCAGACCGTCAACACCCCGGCAAGTCGCACGCGGGGCCAGATCAGGCCGTCACAACGGGGCCGAACCAAGCTGTCACAACCATGCCAGTCCGTAGAGACGAATGCGCGTACCGGTGGTCTGACTCTCGTAGGTGGGGCGCAGAAGGACGACGGTGACACCCGGCGCGCTGAGTGCGCTGATGCCGTCGTTGCCTCCTAGCATATTGACGGTGAAGTCCTGAACGCCGCCGTTGCGGCCGCGTGCTCCTGGAACGAAGGGGACTGTGCCGTTCTCCAGGGGGATGGAGGTGGCTTTCGACTTGTCGCCCGACTGGAGGCTGATGCGTCCCTGTCCGTCGTCGGCGCGGGTGATCCCGACCGCGGTGACGAGCCCCGGATCCTGGGGGGCTGCCAGCACGGCGCGTGTCCTGGGGTTGAAGGTGGTGGCGACCGTGGACTGGTCCTTCCAGCCATCGGGGCCGGGGGTTGCGTTCGGCTCGACCGGGGTGGGCGCGGTGGCCGGTAGGACTGCCAGCCTCCCGGAGAGAAAGGACGCCATTGGGGCGATGCCGAGGGTCTGGCCCAGGTCGTAGGCATGGGTGTCTGCGCCGGGCACCTTGGCCAGGGCGTCAAGGGAGATGGCCTGGGCGCGGTGAGCCTTCGAGTAGTTCCAATCGACATCGTCGAACTCATCCTGGGTGGCCTCGGGGTAGGTGACTGTCCAGCCCTCGATGATGAGCAGCTCCCGATTGGCGTAGGCGGCCGGAACGTCTCTGACGACACCGCGGGGGTTGGTATCCGGGACGAGTGTGAAAAGGCCGATCCCGTTGGGGCTACCGGGGATTTTCTCCGCGAGAATGAGGCTGGCGTGCCCCGCTGTGCCTGTGTACGGGGAGCCTTCCTCGGAGAGGTCGAGGTCGACGTCGCCGAGCTGCCACATCACGGAGTCGTCGGCCAGCGAGTAGACGGTGCTGCCGGCCAGGAGCACGGAGTCGGTGAGCTGGACGGTCTTGCCGTCGTGGAGGTGCTCGTTGGTGACGCGTCCGGTCACGGTGTCCAGGACGACGGTGAGGGCCTGCTTCACACCGAGATCGCCGCCGGAGCTTTTGCCCTGGAACTCCAGCTCCCCGAGCGTCAGGGCGACGTGGCGCCTGTCCGGGCTGGTGATGAGATACGGGCGCTCACCAAGGACGCCGTTGACACGTCCCCCGTACTGGGCGAACTTCTTGCCTTCGCGGTCGTAGTCCCAGTGGATCTTCCCGGTGGCGGGATCCAGGCTGATGAGGCTGTCATCGGTGAGGACGAGGGGCCCGGCGGCCCCTGCGATCACGTCCAGCGCGGAGGGGATGTCGTGGGTCCAGGTCACCTGAGACGGGAAGGAGGTCGGGTAGGAGGGCAAGGTGGCAGGGGCGGCCACAGGGATCGGGCGGGGCCGGTCCCAGTTGTGGGCGAGGTAGGCGCTTGCGCTGAGCACGAGGGCTGGGGCCAGGAGGATCACCACCAGAACGATGCGTGAGCTCCAGGAGCCGACGCTCCGGAGGTGGGCGGGTAGAAAGAGACGAGCGGACCTGGCACGCAGCC
>ERZ772799.734-NODE-734-length-12377-cov-9.318617_pt1 | contig 12377 bp, 8 predicted proteins | sample MGYA00511345_ERZ772799 | MGnify/ENA primary metagenome ERZ772799 (study PRJEB29015, sample SAMEA2738037) | human oral metagenome | biome: human oral; feature: human-associated habitat; material: saliva | place: China | collected 2238 ... | reverse complement strand
TTTATAGAAAGGCGCAAATTACAGGCCAGCAGATGCATGAGGATGTCAAACAGCACCAGGCAAAAGCTGGGACTCCTACAATGGGGGGGCTTGTTTTCCTCATTGCTGCAGTTGTGGTGAGTTTCCTCGTCGCTCTTTTTTCAAAACAATTGACCAATAATGTTGGTATGGTTTTGTTTATTTTGGTCTTGTATGGTTTGGTTGGTTTTTTAGATGACTTCCTCAAGGTCTTCCGTAAAATCAATGAGGGCCTTAATCCCAAACAGAAATTGGCTCTTCAGCTTCTAGGTGGTGTCATTTTCTACCTTTTCTATGAGCGCGGTGGCGATATGCTTTCTGTCTTTGGTTACCAAGTGCATCTAGGGATTTTCTATATTGTCTTCGCTCTTTTCTGGCTAGTCGGTTTTTCAAACGCAGTCAACTTGACAGATGGTATTGACGGTCTAGCGAGTATTTCCGTTGTGATTAGCTTGTCTGCCTATGGAGTTATTGCCTATGTGCAAGGTCAGATGGATATCCTTCTAGTGATTCTTGCCATGATTGGTGGTTTGCTTGGTTTCTTCGTCTTTAACCATAAGCCTGCTAAAGTCTTTATGGGGGATGTGGGAAGTTTGGCCCTAGGTGGAATGCTGGCAGCTATCTCTATGGCCCTCCACCAAGAATGGACTCTCTTGATTATCGGAATTGTTTATGTCTTTGAAACAACTTCGGTTATGATGCAAGTCAGTTATTTCAAACTGACAGGTGGTAAACGTATTTTTCGTATGACGCCTGTGCATCATCATTTTGAGCTTGGAGGATTGTCTGGTAAGGGAAGTCCTTGGAGTGAGTGGAAGGTTGACTTCTTCTTTTGGGGAGTGGGACTCCTAGCAAGTCTTTTGACCCTAGCCTTTTTATACCTACTGTAAAAAAATAATCTGGTGTTTCGATTGTATGACACGAAAACGGACGATGGTAACGTATACAGATAGTCTAGTAGATAATATAAAGGAATAAAAATTTCTAAAATAATGATATAAGATACTTACTCAAAGTATAATACGAGTTAAGTAATAGAATGTGTCTAATGTCCGATTTTTTTAGAAAATCTAAAAAATGATTGAGTAACATTATTATCATCAGGGTATATTTAGTTGGAATCTTGCAACAGAAATTCAAGAAAGTGAAGAGTTCATTGTACTAAATTTCAAAAAATTTAAAACTGAAATATTTAATATCATGATAGACTAAAAGAGAGAATCAGTGTGATTCTCTCTTTTTTTATTATGTGACGATTAGTCCGTCTCGCTCCTCTAGGTGCGAGACAAAAAACCACCCGCTATGCGGGTGGTCATGATTATATTTTTATAAAGAAATTATTTTTTCTCCTTTGTTAACCAGTAGGTAATTCCAGCTGATGTAATTCCAGAAACAACAACAGCAACAATTACCCATAATCTGTTGTTTTCTACAGAAATAGGCGTAGCATAAGTTTCTTTTTTGGTTTCTATAGGATTTGATAAGAAACTCATAACATTTTGGTTAGTGGTTCCTCCATCACGGATATTTTTCATAACAGTTTTGAAGGAATCTGCATAATTTCTATTTCCTTGAATAACATTTGCTTCAGTAGTAATCAATTCGTTTGTTGTTGAAACAGTGCGGTCGATATTATCTTTAATCGTTTTAACTTGGCTATTAAATTGAGTGAATTGATCTTTCATTGTTCCAACAGCTTCATGATTCTTGTTAGTTATTTTTGAACTATCAGAAGTGATAGTAACTAGTGATTCAATAGATTTATACAGTTGCTCAGGTGTATAAATTTTAACCTTTAATTGATTGTTGTTTGATTCAGAAGTTGAATTTGTAATTTCAAGTTGTTTTTCTTTTGTTTCTTTCCATACCTTATATTCTTTTGATAAAGATTCAATTGATGCATTATACCAATTTGTTAAATCTGTGATTTTCACTTTGAAATAATCATTTGGTAAATCTGCTTCATTCAATTTTGGTATTTCACTTGTTATTTTTCTTAACGAATTTGAAGTCCCTTGAATTTCGTCGAGTAATTCAAGACCAGATTGTTTAAATTGTGTGATTTGTTTATTTGAAAGTTGCGATTCAATATCTTCACGATTGATATTACCATACATATTATAAACTGAATCAGGTGATAAAGCAGAAAAGTTTATAGAGCTACTGTTTGGATTTCCATAGATTGCTTTAATCATTCCTGCAGCTTGATTAATTTTACTTAATTTATCAAAAATATGTGTTAAATCCTTTTTAACAAGTACATCTGATTCCTCTTTATCACTACGATAGATGGTTTGTTTTATAGGGATTATTGTGTCTCCGATGTGTATCTCAAAAGATATATCATTTTTTCCATAATGTGGCTCAAAAGTATAGGAAATGGTCAATTTATAGGTCTTATCATCAGCAATAACCTGTTCACCATTTACTAATTTAGCATCTCCGGTAACTGAAATTTTAGCCTTAGGTGATATGTATTTTGTTTCAGTTGATGTTTTTGTTTCAGTTGACGTTTTTGTTTCAGTTGATGTTTTTGTTTCGGTTGATGTTTTTGTTTCGGCTGATGTTTTTGTTTCGGCTGATGTTTTTGTTTCAGTTGATGCATTAGAGATTTCAGGTTTTGATTCTACATTTAAAGAGGAAGCATCACTTGGGGTAGAAATCTCTGTTGTAGCAGTTTCTTGCCCTGCTTGAGGAAGTTTAACTGTGATAGGGATTTCTTCGGTAATTTTATCTAATTTATCATTTTCTGTTGTTAAAAATTCAAAACTAGGCAAGCCGGTTATAGGTGTAAATTTTTTATCAAATTTAGAATAGTTCTCAATTAAAGTTAGTTTTGAAGTATATTCATTAACTTGATCAGGGGTTAAGACTTTTAATTTCTGTAATTTAGCAAATAATTCTTTGTAGTCAGACATTTGGATACTAGTTTCTGATAGTGTTGAACGAATCATATCTTGATAAGTGTCAGGTAAAGAATTTTTTACTTGTAGGCTATTGTTTATTTGTGCTGCAAGCGTTGCTTTGGATTCAGAAGTTAAATCCGATTTAGTATCCACTCCTTCTTTTCCAAAGTAAAATAACTCTACTTTTTTCTTCTCTTTTTCTAATTCAGTTTGGAGCTTCTCTAATTCGGTCTTTTTACCATTTGTTTTATCTCGATAACCAGAAATAATTGTATGGTAATTAGAGATCAAATCTTCAAATTTACTAATTTCTGATTTTTGAGTATCATTATTCTTTCCAAATTGAGATAATGATTTTGATGCAGAATCATTTATCTTTTCTACAATTTCAGCAGTTTCTTTATATTGATCTTTTAAAATCGTATTTGTTGTAGAGACATTTTGTTCTGAATTTTCTTTTTCTCTATTAAAATTACCTTCAACCTCTTTAAGTTTTGTTTGTAAGTCATTACCCGTACTATTTAAAAGTTTTATAACTGATTCGGAGAAATTTTTTTGAAGTTCCTCGAAGGAAGAGTTGTTTTTTTCTAAACCAGAAACTAAATCCATAGTACTAGCAATAGATTGGCTAGCTTGATTGGATGGTGTATAGATATACTGAGAAATTTTAGAGTGTGTTCCTGATTGCTCATTGACAATGTTTTCAACATTTCTTTTCGCATCGTCTAAGTTGTTAATGACACTCGAAAAGTACATTTTGATAACGTTTTGATTGATTGTATTCAGATGTTCTCCGACACGTAACTCTACATTTTTAGATTTGACAGGATCTAGATTCGATTTTGTTTTATATGCTATCTTTGCTCGGTCTGGGTTAAAGCTTTCCAGTTGAGCTATTTTCTCTGAAAATTGTTGTTCTATGTATACAATGACGTCAACAGAACCATTCTCAAATCGATTTTCCGCGACATTGCGAGTCATAACTGTCCATTGGTTTGAGCTATCTTTGGATAATAATGTTGTAAAATCATTCCCTAAATTATACGTGTTCCCATTTAAAGATCCACCAGTGTCTTCATTTACTAAAGCAATATTTAATTTACGGTCATTTACTTTATTAGTTATTGAAACTTCTTGATTTTTTAAGTAAACAAAAGCAGCACCAGAACCGACCAATAATGTTACAAAAATGCTACCACCTATGATTATTTTTTTCATACATAAACCCTTTCATTTATAGTTTATTATATCACTAATGTGAATCTGAAACAAGGGGGCGATTTGAACTATTAAGTTTTAAATTTTCTGGGGTAATAATGGAATATAGTGTAATAAAATGATAGACAAATAATAAAATATATGATAAAATAATAAAAATAAAAATTAAAGGAGAATACTAATGTCAGTAATTAGTTTAACCCCAGAACAGTTACAATCTCAGGCGGCAATTTATCTTAGTGCTAAAGAACAAATTGAACAGGCAGTACAAACTGTTAATCGAACAAATGGCGAAATGGCATCACAATGGAAAGGTCAAGCATTTAATGCTTACCTTGAGCAATACAACCAGTTGTATACACATGTTCAAAAATTTGAGGAGCTTCTAGTGAGCATCAACCAACAATTGAACAACTATGCTCAAACAGTAGCTGAACGTGACCAACAAGATGCACAAAGCTTTGGTTTGTAGTTAATTTTGAGGAGCGTCAGGGGAACTTGACGCTTATTTTTATTTTATGATGAAGAACATTAAAAAGTACCTATTAATTCTTTGTATAGTATTTCCTGTGTTAGTCTATGCAGACGATGGTAGCTTAAAACTTGATACAGATATCATTACAAATAGTACACAGGAAACGGTCAAAAATAGGATAGAATCCAAATATGCTCCAAATTTATTTTTAAATCGTACCCAAAAGGTTGTGGACCAGAAAACTCAAACAACCAAAGAACTTATACAGGGAGCAGAACAGACTATATTTACTGATGGTGAAAATCACTCTATTTATCGTTTAGAAACTACTGTTGTCCAAACATCATTGTTTAATAAATACACTATAGAGGAGAAATCCTCTTTTAAACAAAGGAATTATTCAATTTTTAAGGATTGGATGGGAAATGTATTTACCAGTTTTTTCTTACTGTTTATGGTTTTGTTGGGAGTCTATTTAGGAAGGAAATGGCATGGATTACGAAAAAATAAAGTTAACTCTAGAGTATAGAGCAAAACAAATAGATATTCTAGTTTCAAAATCTCTAACTTGGTTAAGATTAGAAGAATTACTAAAAGATACCAAAGTTAGAGAACAGTTGAATTTACCTCTAAATAGTTCGTTTTGTTTCAAGGTTAGAAACAAACAAATCCATATCGAACCAATGGATATCTTGGCTGTTTATCCAGTTAGCGATGGAGATTATATAGAGATTGAGGATGTATCATAGGAGGAAAAAATGTTTGAAGCAGATCGACTAGAATTTGTGAGAGAAGACAATCAAATATCAGTTCAAATTTCTTCATCAGGTTATCGTAGAGAACAACTTGAATTGATTCAAGAATATTGTCCAGTAGAAATAGTACAGAAAGACGGAGTTCTTTCTTTGCAGTATAAGATTCCTGAGTATTTTAAAACTGTTAAAGAAGAAATTTTAGAAAGAACTACGGAACTTGAACGTTTTAGTTTGGCACAAAGTATGTCTGTATTAGTTCGTTCTGAAAATGATTATAAAATTCCGTACATTCATCCTGAAAATATCATTATTTTTGGAAGTAATGTACAAATGTTACACTATGGAATTGAAAAATTACTTGCACCTCAACAGTATAGTTCTGAATTTTATCTAGAATCTTATAAAGCTTTAATGATTTCTATTTTACTACCTAAGATAGATTTTGAACTAGCCATCCATGGGATTGATGCAATAAAGGAAAAGGTGGCACAAGATATTATTCCCTTAGAGAGTGTAGCTGATGTCAATAATTATATTGCAGAAAAGTATGCCAAATTATCAGAAGAGAGTTCAAAAGCAAATTTGTTGGTTAACAAGAAAAAATGGAAGACTTTGTTAATAGGGGGAGCTTTACTTGCTACAACCACACTTGTCTTAAGCTTTGCAACTTACAAATCTATGTTTAAAGATGGGCCACTAAAATCATCAGTCATTATGGCACAATCAAATTTCATGCGAAAAGATTACTCTGAAACAGTTGAATCATTAAAAAATTATGGTACAGAATCATTGCCCAAGGAGGCCAAGTATATCTTAGCAGCAAGTTATGTCCGTTTAGATAGTTTGAGTGATAAGCAAAAGGAAGTTATTTTAAATACGATTACAGAATCAACAGATGATACAATTTTTTCTTATTGGATTTATCTTGGACGTGGAAAATTTGAAAAAGCTCTAGATGTGGCACAAAATATCGGGGACACGCAATTGATTTTACATGCTTATACAAATCTATACGAGTCAGTTAAGGCAGACATCAATATGAATGGTTCTGAAAAACAAAAGAAACTTGAAGAATATGAAAAGAAAATAAAGGAACTTTCTGCTGAGATTGGAGAAGCTACGACAAATAGTAGTGATACAAAAGCATCTACTGAAACAACAACTCCTAAAGACAACCGAACAAAAGAAAAGAGTGAACGATAAATGAAGGCAAAAAAGCTAGAAGTATGATCATCAGCTGGGAGACCAATTAGGAGAGCTTCATAAACCTCTTTATACCTTGTTGATTGAACAAGATAATCTAGAGAAAATAGATTTGTTTGAAGGACAAAAGGTGAAGGTCGGTACTAACGAGTATACAGTAGAAGGTAGAATAGTCTATCGAAATGGTAAGACTTTAGAAAGAGGAAAATCTACTTTTGATAAAGAAATTGTAACCTTGTTGGTTCCTGAGGAAGATATTTTTATCAGTTATATTTTCCCACCACAGCGATTTATTTGTAGCAAGAAAGAATCAGCTGATATTAGTTGGAAAATTTCGAACCAACTTATTTTTTCAAATAATCAAGTACAGGTGACGCTTGGGGAATCTCCGATTTATTTAAATGACCGTCTAGTCAAAGAGGGAGGACTTTATCCGTTTGAATTAGGGAACCGAATGAAGGTTTCTAATTATTTTATAGAAAAAAGAAAGAATCAGTGGAAGATTGGATGTCTCTTCGAAGAACCGCAATTAAATAGGAATCAAATTCTGATACAAGAAAAAAATAATGAGTATCCGATGGATTTTCCAGAATATAGAAGGAGTCCCAGAGTTAACCCTATTATCCATAGCGGGAAAATCATTATCAATCAACCTCCTCAACCGATTAGACTCCCTAAAAACTCGCTCATCAGAGCAATTGTTCCAGCTTTAGGAATGTTTACTTTAACTGCATTGAGTTCAATTTGGACAAAAGGTAATCCTGTAATGATGCTAGGGATGGGGGGCTTTAGTCTCCTGACAGCAGCGACAACTATGAGTCAGTATTTTGAAGAGAAAAAGGATACCAAGGAACAAGAAAAAAATCGAATTCAAGATTATGAGGCATATTTATTAAAACAAGTATCTGACTTAGAAAAATACTACAAAGAAGAAACTAATATTTTACATTATAATCAACCGTCAATCTCAACCATTACTGAACTGATTGCAAAGTATGATTCAAGAATTTATGAGAGAATGGACTATAATGAAGATTTCTTACAGGTGTCTTTGGGTTTAGGAGATAGGTTAAGCCAGCTAGAGCTGCAAACAAATTTTGATGAGCAAAGTAAAGATGAAATATCGCAGTTTGCTCGCACAGTCTTGCAAGACTACAGTTTGCAAAAGAAGGTTCCAATTACTGTTAATATTTTTGAAGCGACAGTTGGTCTTGTTGGAAATAGTGAAGTAACTAGGACAGCTGTGTATAACATGCTCTTACAGATGGCAATGTTTCACAGCTACTTAGATGTTAATTTTATCAATCTTGTTCAAGAACAGAGATATGTGAAAGATTGGTCTGAGTGGCGATTTCTTCCTCATTTCAATATGCAGGAACGAAATATTCGTGGTTTTGTCCATGATGCCAGAAGTCGTGATGCCGTTCTAAATTCGCTTTACCGTATCATTCAAAAACGTTCTCAAATCAAACGCGAAATGGGGGAAAAAGATGCGCGCTTTAAACCCCATTATGTCTTAACGATTATGGATGACTCCCATTTACTTGGCCATAGTTTGAATGAGTATCTAGCCAAAGATTTGACAGAGTTGGGTGTAACAGTCATTTGGGTGAAAGAGGCACGTCGTCTTTTGCCAGAAACTATCACAACTCTAATTGAATATAAGAATCAAAATTTAGGTCAAATCATTAATGATGAGGGTGCCTATAGTGCTCAAACCTTTATTCCCCACCCGCTGTTGGATTGCTATGAAGATTCTATTCGTACTTTAGCAAATCTAAAACACATGGAAGTAGAGAAGAACACGATTCCTAAATCCGTTACCTTTTTGGAACTCTACCAAGTCAGAGAAGTTGAAGAGTTACAGGTTGCGACTAGATGGTCCAAAGCGGATACTTTTAAAACCTTAGCTGTGCCATTGGGATTGCGTGGGAAGGATGACCAGGTGGAGCTCAACTTACATGAACGTGCACATGGGCCACACGGTCTTGTAGCAGGAACTACTGGTTCAGGTAAATCTGAGATTCTTCAGTCTTATATATTATCCATGGCTGTAAACTTTAGTCCAGAGGATGTTGGATTTCTTACGATTGACTTCAAAGGTGGAGGGATGGCGAATCTTTTCAAAGATTTACCACATATGCTTGGGTCTATTACTAACTTAGATGGAGCTGCTAGTGCGCGTGCCCTAGCTTCTATCAAAGCAGAGTTACAAAAACGCCAACGTCTCTTTAATCAATTTGGTGTTAATCATATCAATGGATATACTAAATTATATAAGGAAGGCCAAAAAGCTACTGACAAATCAGGTTATCCAGAAAAACCATTACCTCATCTGTTCCTTATTAGTGATGAGTTTGCTGAATTAAAAGAACATGAACCAGAATTTATGACAGAGCTGGTTTCGACAGCCCGTATCGGACGTTCGCTTGGAGTCCATCTAATCCTTGCTACACAAAAACCATCAGGGGTCGTCAATGATCAAATATGGTCAAACTCTCGTTTCAAACTAGCTTTGAAAGTGTCAGATGAGTCTGATTCCAATGAAATAATCAAAACACCAGATGCGGCGAGCATTACTGAACCAGGACGTGCTTACCTACAAGTAGGAAATAACGAAATCTATGAATTATTCCAGTCTGCATGGAGTGGTGCACAGTATGCCCCACAAACAGAGGGAGTTCAAGAAGTTGTTGATGAACGAATTTGGTTGATAAATGACCTAGGACAATATGAGTTGCTATCTGATGACCTATCTAAGGATGAAAATTATATTGCTGATCAGACGGAAGAAGTCACGGAACTCTCAGCGGTTGTAAACTATATAGCAAGAGTGAGTGAGACTGTTCCTTTCAATCTGCCAGATAAACCGTGGTTAGAACCTTTAGAGACAGCCATCATATCCCCTCAAACAGATATTCACTGGACCGATGAAAAAGTATTGGCCGTTCCCTTTGCTCGAATGGATATTCCGACAGAACAACGTCAGAAGGATTATCATTTTGATTTGGAAAAAATGGGGCATACAGTTTTCTATGGTTCACCTGGTTTTGGGAAATCCCTAGCTCTTCAAACTCTAGTGCTAAATCTCGCTCGCTTGAATACTCCAGAGCAAGTACAAATCAATCTATTTGACTTCGGAACCAATGGACTCTTGCCACTAAAAGATTTACCTCATGTAGTTGATTTAACAAGGTTTGATGAAGAAGAAAAACTGGTTAAGTTTTTAAAACGTATTGACCAAGAGTTGAAGATTCGTAAGGAGAAGTTTGCCATCTATAATGTAGCAAGTCTTTCTCAATACGAACAAAAATCAGGTGAGAAACTCCCTGCTATTCTTACTATTTTTGACGGGTTTGATACTATAAAAGACACAGCGCTAGAAGAAGCTATTGAAAGTATGATTAACCGCCTCCTACGTGAGGGAGCGAGTCTTGGATGCTATGTGATTTTAACAGCACTCCGCTCAAATAGCCTTAAAATCAGTATGTCAAGCAATATTACCTCGCGCTTAGCCTTTTACCTGGTTGATGAAGGAGCTTCTAAGGAAATTATAGGACGTGATGCTTTAATTCAGCAAGAAATTTTTGGCCGTGCCCAGTTGAAAGAAGATATTCCGTATGCCATTCAGGTTTATCTCCCGATAAGTGGAGAAGGCGATATTGAGCGCCTATATAACTTGGAGGAAGAAGTTAAGCTGATTGCAAGAAGCTGGACAGGAGTTCGCCCAGAACCAATTCCAATGTTGCCAAATGAAGTGACACTTGATGAGTTTAAACAATCAGCTACAGTTCAAGAGATGATGCAACAAGGTCAAATCCCAATAGGATTTGATAAAGAAACGACTAAGGTAGTAAGCTTTAATCCTAAAGAACATGGCTATTTTGTCATTATGGATGACACACCACAGCAAACAGAACTACTGGAATCAGTTTTATTAATGGCATTTGAAAATCTGAATGGGCAAGTTCAACGTATTCTTTTTGATATTGACGGACGTCTTGCAAATCCAGATAGTTTTGATTCAATCATCTTGTTAAATAACTTTAGTACGGCATTAACAGATCTTGTCAGTGAAATTGAACGAAGACTACAAGGTGGTGATAATCAAATGATGTTTGTCTACATGCCAGATATTCATACCGTAAATGAAAAAATGTTACTTTCTGCAAATGTGTTAGAAACGATTATCAAAAATGCCTCTAAAGCGGGAGTTTACTTTATTTTCCATGGCTATCAGAAAAATATTGAAAGTAAATTTGATGAGTTTAGTAAGCGATTGCGTGCAAATATGCCTGCAGGTATATTTGGTACTAGATTTATGGATCAAGGAATGATTAAAGGTAAATCAGATTACAAAGAAACTCTTTTAGAAGTCGATGAAACTCACTTCTTTGTTGGAAGAGAAGTTTGCAGAATTAAATTACCAAGATAATCTCAGCAACCCTTCACACTTGAACTTGCTAAGAGCCATTCCCCAAAAGTTAGCTATAGGAGTTTTCACTTTTGGGGAATGATTCAAAGGGTGTAAGTTTAATCTTAAGAATATCTATACGGGGTGTTGATTCTACGCAAAATATGTTAAAATGAATTATATATTATAAAAAGGAGAAGGGAAATGGGGTCGTATTATAAACAAATTGCGGCTAGATTTCGTCGACAAGCTGCTGAAGCTCGAATAGAAAAAAGTTTAGTTGATGGGAAAATATCTAGATTAAGAAAAGCTAGCAGTGCTTTAGCAAGTGAGATACAGTCTATCGATAATCGTGCAAGATCTTTAGGTCAGATTCTTCCTTTAGATTCCTCTAGTTTTAAGGGGAGTCGTCAGCAAGATTTTGAAGGTCATTTTTATAATTTAGGAACCGATATAACTAATTTTCGAGATGGCCACAACAATAATAAAACGACTATAGAGGACAAGATACGAAGTCTGGAAACTCAATCAAGTGAACTACAGTCTGCAATAGCATCTTATTATCATCAGGCTCGTATCTATGAATATATGGAGGATTAGGGAGAAAATGGTAGATACAGGTGTAAATCAATCCAGTTGGAACACTATTACAAGAGGTGTTTCTACTTCAACTACAGGAATCGGTAAACTAAGTGATATGGGGTTTAGTCACACAGATCTTACCCCTTTTACCACTTTTAATGACGTTTTGGAGCACTTTAACAAGTCTATTGTTACTTTAAAAAAATTCACCAGATCAGACGCGCTAAAAATGGAACAAGCAGGTCAGAATAAGCTAGATGATGACGCGCATGGAGCAGGAGTTATTGCATCAGGAGGTCTTCGACCATGAAGGAAGAACAAATGATTTTATTCGACCGAGCTTTGTCTAGATGTAACCTATCTGAAAAGGAGCAGGAAGTATTGACAGCGGTAGCGATGACCTTATCAGGACATCCGGATGTTTTTCGGGCGTGTTATATAGCTTTTATGAATGACGAACCAAGTTATCATTATCATCCAATGATAGGGGCGCCGTTGGAATTTTTCTATGAAAAAGAGCTCGTGCGGATTCGGCGTCTTCAAGAAGAAGTCACCTTACCTCGTTCGCTTTTTATCCAGTATGCTTCCTATGTGGATCTCTGCTTAAGTCGTATCTATCCTTTGGGTAGTGTTGTCGAACTTGATCGTGAGCTTCTTCCTAAGGACTTAGTTGAGTCATTTGAAAGCGAACAGATGGACTTTTTTGTAGTCATTTCAGGTCGCCGAGTTGATTTGGATAATGGTCATTATATGGACTACATCGGTCATGGCTATCCATTTGGATTACGCTTTGACACTTCACCCTT
>ERZ772799.730-NODE-730-length-12399-cov-3.114874_pt1 | contig 12399 bp, 8 predicted proteins | sample MGYA00511345_ERZ772799 | MGnify/ENA primary metagenome ERZ772799 (study PRJEB29015, sample SAMEA2738037) | human oral metagenome | biome: human oral; feature: human-associated habitat; material: saliva | place: China | collected 2238 ... | reverse complement strand
CGTCGTCGCTTTCTTCCTTATGGAGGTCGCGGACGACGACGACGGGTGCCTGCTGGTATCCCAACTGCTTAACGAACGCGTAGGCGACATCATCTTCCGTGACATCGACCTTCGTGTACGGTGCGCCCATCCTGTTCAGGAGGCGCGCGGTTGCGTCGCACTGTGGGCAGCGGGGCTTAGAGTAGACGGTGATCTCGTACCTGCTCGTAGCGTTTTCTTCCAACTTCTCTTCCTCTTCGTCTCTCGCGGGGCGGGCACTGGGCCGCCCCACAACATTATTGTTAAAACGTTAAGCTAAATATCGCTGCCACACGCCACGCAACACAAGCGCACCGGTCGGCGCTACGGGGGCGCGAGGCGCCGGGCGGACAATCATAACACGTCACCGGCGGTGACGCTTCTTCCACAAATACACCGGAACCGACATGGCCGGGTGCCCCGCCCCGCGCGCCGTCAACCGACCCTCACCCAACGACTGCGAATACAACCCAAGATCGTCAGAGTGGCCCACGCCGCCGCCGCGCAGCTCCGGGCCGTCCACAAGAACAAGCACATCCTCATCCACCGGGATGGCCTTACCCGACCCGGTAGAACCGGCAATCAAACACATCGGCGCGGCGTTCGCCGCATACTCGCTGATCTGCACGCCCTGCGCCATCTTATCTTTCGCGCCCGAATCATGCCACGAATACCCGATCACATGCTCCTCCTCGCCCGTCTGAGGGTTATGAGTCGTCACACCGCCCTCCACGCCCAACCCCAGCGGGATGAACGTCCACGGAATATCGTCGCCCAAAATATGGTCCACACGCAACGGTGCCATCATCGGAAGCGGCGGCAGGCTCGTAATCGTCACCGTCCCCTCATCAGGATTCCACCCCAACGGCCGCTTCGTGTCATCGTCCAAACCAGGCTTCTCCACCCACGCCAGTTCGCGCCCGAAAGCCCCATTGAACGTGCGCAGAAAATCCTCCTCCGCATACAGGTCGAACGAGTACGCGGGCTTCAACTGAATCTTAATCTCTTTCGGCCTTAGCGGGTCACGCCACGCCAACACCTCAATACACTCGCCGTAATTCTTAAAGCCGCCGCTCTTCAACCCGAGGCGAGTGGATGACACCTCGAACATGCGCACTAGCAGCCGCTCGCGACCATCCACAATAGCCTTCACGCTCGACACCATCAAACGATGTAGTAGCGGCCCGCCAACGAGCGTGAGCGCAGCAACAGGCAGCCACATGTACAGTGCGCCAAAAACCGCGCCCAACACGGCGAAACCAGCCTGAACGAGCGGCCACAAACGCCTATACTCAATATCCAACGTTACCGGGTCTCGCGCCTCACGGCCCTTCTTCTCATCCGCCGCCCGCGCCTTCCGCACAACAACCTGACGCGTATCCTCGCTGCGCGCGAACCGAATGTACGGCTTCCACACGTCACTCTTTTTCGGCGGCGGCACCTCGCCCTTCGTTGGCTTGGTTTTTTCGATCTTACGCTTCACAAACAGCCGATAATGAGCAGCAGACCACAAGGTGGGCACACACGACACCGCAAACCCACACAAAAGAGCGCACAACACGCCCACAATAATACGCGTCACCACAAGCAAAACCCCTTCAACAAGTCCACAGGAAACAGCGCGGCACTACTGCCACGACAACCCGGACAACACCGACTCCACAGCCCGCCCATCCGCGCCGGACACGACAACCATCATCCCATCAGACAATAGACCAACACCCACATGCAACACGCCACCATCATCGGCGCCGCCAGGAACATCCAGCAAGAACACGTCCAACACGCGAGCGTCAGCAAACGAAGACGAAACGACGCCCACACGCGTGTTCTGGGCGGCAACAAACAAGTCACCCTCCAAACCGCCGCGCACCACACTCACCGTCACAGAGCCATCAGCACTCACAGCCACGGGACACAGAGTGCTCGCACCGTCAGCCAGCGCGCACTCCTGCACGCTACGCCAACCAGACCCCGGCAACACAAGCCAACGCGGCCACCCATCCACGCCCACGCGCACGCCGTCACCGTCCAGCCACGCGCGCACACTGCGCCCATCCATGCGCGTGTCGCGCTCCCACATGCCTTGACTCTCATGGTCCACGCCATTGTCCCCGGACGGAGTGTCGCCCGGCTGCGGATGCCGGTCACGCACCAGCCCATAAAACCCCAACAAGCCGCCATCATTTGCCGCCACCCGATTACCGCCACTGGCGGCAATCGACTGCCCCGACTGCGCCTCCTGCACGCTAGGACGCCCACCCCACAAGACGAACGCGAACGCTGTCGCGACAGCAACCACCGCCACCGGGGCGGCGAGAAACAGCCACGCCGGAACCCCGCGACCACCACCGCGCTCACGCTCAGAACCGCCCGTGGGCGTACGCGAAACACTCCCGCTCTCAGACTTGTCGCCGCGAACAGGCTTCCACTTGACACGATTAGACACAACAAAATCCCCCTCTACAAACTCTATCATCGAGGCCGAGGCCACGATGACGGGACAGTCACGCCGTCGGGGACAGCGGGCGCGGACGGCTCCACGCCAACATCCGTCGTCAACTCCACCGGCTTAGCAATCTCGCGCTCACACTGCGCCCTCGTCTTCACCACGCGCGCGGGCGACGGGGACGGGGAAGGAGCGGGGCGAGCAGAACCAGACGGTGACGGGGAAGGAGACGCGGGCGGAGCGCTGCCAGCCGCGCACGCAGACACGGCGGCCTCCCACCTCGCTGACGCCGCCTCACGCGCAGCCACCCTGTCACGCCACGCATCATGCGCCGACACGTACGACACCCACACAGGATAAAACGCGGCGCGCCCATCAGCGAGCGCACGCCTGGCCGCATCCACCTCGCTAACACGCTTATTGTACTCGCCCGCGCCAGCCACAGCCTGAGCGGACGACACCATACGCCAACGTGCGGCACTACGATCACGATACAAAGCAGACGCGGCCACGTCAGCCTCGCCCTGAGCAGAAGACACAAGACGGGAGCGCTCGCCCGCCAACGCGTCAGCATCCACGTCGGGCGCGGCCTGACCAAACCACCGCCACCCACACCCCGGGCCGTCCTCGTCCGGCACCCGGTAAGACACCGTGCGCCACGCCGACGAGAAATCAACCAGGCCAGCCTCATCAGACACCACTACTTGCGGGCGCTGCGGAAGCTGCGGGAACCCAGCAGGAAGCGGCCCCTCCGGTTCACCAACAGACGCAGACGCGAGCGCGGGCACAGTCAGCCGCACGCTACTAGAACCAGGGTCCACGACAGATGGGCCAACGCTCTGGGACTCTATAAGCCCCGTGAACCCATCCTTATCGTAATACGGCGAGCGCGCCGCGTCAGAAGCCGACTCCGACAAAGACACGCAACCGCCAGCCACAAGCGCAGACTCCGCCCGGGCGCGCACGCTACGCCAATCCGTAGCGCCAGAGGCGCCCACAACGCTACCAGACTGGAACAGGGCGTACTGGCCACCAGACCATACGCTCGACGCGCCCGCGCCAGACTCGCCCCCGCCCAGGCACGAAGAAACAGCGTCGGAAAGCGCGTCGAAAGCAGACGCGGCGTAGCCGGGAGGAAAAACGAACGCACTCACATACGCTGAGCCGCTACGCGAGGATGCGTACAACATGGGACGCACACCAAGCTTACCCACGGTCGGGGCGCACGACACACCATCCAACACGGGTGGGTAGCCGCCCGCGTCACCGACTTGCCAGCCATCAGCCCCGTCAGGGGACGCGGCGAAACCTGTCAGCCAATCGCTCGCAGCAGAGCTTCCTTGCACGCTTTCGTACGGGGATTCGGACTGCGCTTCCCCTCCCGACGCGTCCTCCCCGAAATGACTCAGCGTGCGAACGCTCGCCGAGGTTTGCCACGCGAGCAGCGAGGCCATGAGCAGCCCCAACATGGCGGCCGCCGTTTTCGCCGTGCGAGACCCGCTGCCTTGTCGCCCATCAGCCGACACCATGTAATCAACCCTTCCTACAGCGGCGTCACCCGCGAAAACCCGCGCGATACCAACGTGTAGCTAGAAAACTCTTCTTCAATACTCACATGATAAACGCCGCCCACCCCGCGTGTCCAGACGACTGTATCACCCAGTTCATTGACACCACGCACATTCTTCGATATTGGTAGCGTTATCGCATTTATAGTAGCATCAGAACATCAGAAAGGCAAGAGGAGGGCGCGTTGGCGAAGAATCGTACCTATAGGTCGTTTGTCGCGCGCCCCTCCCATGTTCTGAACATGGACGGCGAGCTGCTGGATAGCGAGTCTATACTGGGTCATCTTGCTTCTGAGGTTCGTGACATCTCATCCTACGCTACCTACGTGGTTCGCAACGATGAGGCTCTAGGCGACGAGCTGGCGCGTGCTACTGCTATCTCCCCTGCTAACGCTGGCCGACAGGCTGGCGTAACCATGCCTGATTTCCTAGTGTCGGGTAAGTCTGGTAGGTCGCGTAAAGCGAAATTGGTCCAGTACAACGTCGTTGCAGCTTACCGCTCTTACGAGGAGCGCGTCAAGGCCGCGAACGGGGAGAGTTCTAAGTATGTTTCGCAGGGCTGGAAGCGCACCGTAAATGCTTCACCGCCCTCGTATGGCAAGGATTACGTGAACCTCGGCACTGTGGACCGCGCTTATGCCTATATTGAGAATGACCCGTTTACTGACGGTGAAATTGTCTTGAAGATGGTTGTTCAGGGCGCGTGGTATCGACTGATTTTCAACTTTGATGACAAGAGGTTCACTGAGGGCAAGGTTACCCTACCCGTCATTAAGGTCCAGGACGGTGAGCCTGTCTTTATCTTCACCGTCGTGACGGATAACCCGGTTGTCCAGTTTTCAGGCGACTATACCATCGGCGTTGACGTAGGAATCAACAACTACGCCACCGTGGTAGTGCGCGACACCAAGACCGGGCGGATAGTGTATGAGACGACGCTCTCCCAGCGGGTCCACTCACTATGGAGCAGCGTGCGCGCGTCTGAGGCTCAGGTCCGCGACCTCAAAAAGAAAGCGGCGACGTTGCTGCATGATCGGCAGGCGCGCATGGCGGCGTTGGATGAGGCGCAGTTCCACCGTGAGGCGGCATCCAGGAAAAAGAGAGAACTAGCTATCCTTGCGGCGCAGGAGATAGCTTATCTATCGCACGTGTGGGGTAACGCCGTTGTTGCGGTGGAAGATTTGGGCTGGATTAGCAACACCATGCAGAACGGCAGGTGGAACCGAGGGGCGCTCGTCCAGTGGCTCGCTCACTACGTGTCACAGAACGGAGGCTGGGTCGTGGCCGTGAACCCCTCGAACACGTCGCAACAATGCCATAAATGCGGGGCGCGTGTTTCCCACCCCACGCACGAGCTGTCCGTCTGCGCTGAGCACGGCACGATGGACAGGGACGTTAACGCTGCGGCAAATATTGCCGCACGTGCTGCTCCGAGGGTTGAGAAAGCTAGGAAAACACGGGCGAAAAACCGGAAACTCCGGCCACAGGCCGCCCTTAAAACGCCTGTCGCTAGGCGTTCGTTGAAGTATCCTGGGCGCGACAGGATAAAGAGCGCGCCTACGCCAAAAAGGAAGAACCGACCCCGAGTTGTTAGGGAGGTGATTCTTCCTTTCAGCCCCGCTAGGGTCACTGTGACCAGGGTACTAGCGGACTGTGGCGCACAGGGCGCCACGGGGACTTGCCAAGCGGCTATCAAACAAGGTAACATGACTGACGAATGGAGGTTATGTAGCCTTATTTGATACTGTAAGGATCGTTGAGTGCGGCCGCGTTTTCTGCTGGTTGCGTGATGGGTGTGAGGGGTTTCCTGTATGGGTATGATCGTCGATAGCATCAGCTATCATAAGATTGGTTCGCCGCCGGACGTGGATACGGACTTCCCGGAGTCCGTTCGCGATGCCATTTACTACGATTACCTTGTGGGCGAGTGGGGGCGTGAGAACGTTGCTCACGTGACCACGTTGGGTACCATTCAGGCGAAGAAGGCCATTGATGCGGCTGCGAAAAACTATCGTATTAGTGTGGCTGAGGCGACTGCCGCGAAGAAGCTGCTGCCCGATAAGATGGAGGGTACGCTCGCTGACTTGCTTGCGTCTAACAATGAGGTGAGCGCACAGTTCGACAGGCTGAAAGAGCGCAACCCGCGCTGGGAGGATGCGCTGAAAGCTGCCGTCCAGTTGGAGGGGCATGTCAACCAGTATGGCGTTCACGCGGGCGCTGTCATCATCTCGAACGACTCGCTTGTGAATCATTCTCCCGTGCGGTGGAACCGTCAGGGTGAGCGCATGGACATGGTTCTGCAATACACGTACCAGGAGTGTGAGGCCCTTGGTCTCATTAAGTACGACTTCCTGGGGTTGGATACTCTCGGCATTTTGCAGGACGCGGTTCGTTACGTGCTGGACAGTAACGACGGTGAGGGTCCGAACCTTGTTGCGCTCGCTGAGGGTGACATGGATGACGAGCGCGTGTATCGTGAGATTTTCCAGCCCGCTCACACGATTGGCGTGTTCCAGTTTGGCACGTCGGACACGATGCGTGAACTGCTGCGCATGATTCAGCCTACGTCGTTTGGTGACTTGGCGGCGGCTACCGCTCTTGGTCGCCCTGGCCCTATGGAGATGGGTTCGCATATCATGTATGCGGACAGGAAGAATGGGCGCGCACCTATTGAGCCTATCCACAAGGATTTTGTGGGGTCTCCGTTGGAAGAGATTTTGGGTCCGACGTTTGGTTTGCCCGTGTACCAGGAGCAGGCCATGCGCGCCGCGCGTGCCCTGTCTGGGTTCAGTGCGCGTGACGCTGACGTTCTGCGTAAGGCGATGGGCAAGAAGAAGGCCGACGTGATGGAGTCGCTGCGCGTCAAGTTCATTGACGGCGGCATTAACAACGGCTACAGCCGTGAGGCCATGAGCGCACTGTGGGAGTATTTGGCTGCGTTCTCTGGATACAGTTTCAACTATTCTCACTCTGTCGCCTACACGATCAACAGCTACCAGTGCGCGTGGATGAAATGCTACCACCCTGTTGAGTTCATGAGCGCGCTACTTCATTCCGCGTTGAAAACAGGTAGCAAGAAGAGCGCCGACAAGGACAAGCTGCGCATTTACTTGGCTGAGTGCAAGCGTATGGGTATTCGTGTGCTCGCCCCTGACGTGAACAAGGCGGGCGTAACGGTGACGCCTGACGCGGCTAACCGCACGATCTACTACGGTCTCGCTGACGTTGGTAACGTTGGCGTTGATGAGGCTGAGGCGATTATCCGCGAGCGCGAGAACGGTGCGTTTACTGGCGATGATTTGGGGCAGACGATGTTGCGCGTGCGCGGCTGTGGCGTGAGGTCGCGCGCGGCTGTGGCGTTGGCGAGTGTTGGCGGTTTCGATAGCGTTCGCGCGAATCGCGGCGCAGCGTTGGCGGCTGTGGAGGCGGCGTGGTCCGCGTCTCGTCGCACAGTCGATAATGCTATGGCTTTCGGGGGCGGCGGTGACTTGTTCAGTGAGTTCATGCCGGGCGAGAGGGTGGACCCTTACGCTGGTGTCGATGACTTGTCGTACGTTGAGAGGCTGCGCGGCGAGTACGAGTACATGAACACGTTCGTGTCTGGTTTTCCAACTGATCGCGTGGGCGAGGGGTTTGCTACGCCTGGCGTGTTGGAGAGGCGTTCTGGCCGGTGGTTTGACGCGTTGTTTACTGTGACGAACATGGTGGAGAAGGGTTCTAAAGACTCTAAGTACATGTTGTACACGATCAGTGACGGAGTGAGCACGCTACCGGTGCGCGAGAGCGATGCCATGAGGCGTCAGGCGCGTAAGTTGGAGCTGATGTTGGTGTTCCGTGAGTCGTTTAAGGCTGGCGGGCCGCAGGGGTTTGTTCGTTCGCTTGATCATACTGATCGCCTGATTTTGGCGGATTTGTTGCTGGTTCCGACGCCGCGTTTGGAGATTGGGCGCGTGTATTGGGGCAGGTTCAATGTTGTGCGCGGTTGGGGCGATAACGCTGAGCCGCGTGTGGTGTTGTCGTCGTATGATGAGGTGCCGTTGAGCGCTGATGGTTCGTATGCGCATCGCCTGGTGACTGTGCGTGGCGAGTCTGGTGTGCCGTCTCCGTTGCCGTCTGGTGGCGGTCATGATTTGTGGACGGCGAGCGTGGTTCGCGGGTCGCGGGCGGTAAATACTGTGGCTGGCGTGTCTTTCCGTGACTTGTCTGGTGGTGACGTGATGTTTGAGCTACTGTATTCGGCGTTGTTTGCGTGTGGGTTTGAGGCTGCGCGCGTGTTGAGCGAGCACGGTCAGTTGGCGTCGGCTCCGGTGAAGCGGCCTTTGAGTGTTCGAGTGCCGCGTGACGTGCAGGTGCCGTCGGTTGCTGAGTCGTTTTCGTCCTCGTCTGCTCGCATGTTGCGCGAGGGGCTGGGTGTTGTTCCGGTGTCGTCGTTGATGGTTCCGGTTGGTGCGTCTATTCCTGACTTGCCGTCGGATGATTTCTTGGCTGGTTTCGAGCGGTCTGCGTTTGATCGCGGTAAGTATTCGCGTAAGCAGTGAGAGTGGAAGAAGGGGGTTAGCTGTGGGTCTTGTTCGCGGCCGTGTTGGTGTTGATGGTCGGAGTTTGGGGGATGCGCCTATTCCGGGCGTGCGCTCGCGGTCTGATACTGTGGTTGACAAACCCACAGCCGATTCGTTGACACGTGTAGACGCCCCTGTTAGTGTGGGCGAGGAGCCTACGACTGGTAGTTGGGACGAGCCGACGTTTGGTGACGAGGAGTTTCCAGTTGACGACTGGGAGGAGCCGCCTTACGACGACGCGCGCGACCACGACGCTGACGCTCTCGCAGGAAGCGAGGATGCGTCTGGCGCTGAGTCACCAACGGACGATCCCGAAACGGGTGCAGGCGGCATTGACGGCGGACACACAGGCGTAAGCGCACCCGTAGACGCCTCAGATGCGCCTGTGACGGGCGAACGCGCCTCTCTTGGCACTCGGATACGTTCCGTCGTTTCTAGGGCCGCTACGGGCCGCCTGGGCGTGTTTTTTAATCCCGTGGCGCGTTTCCGTGAGCTGTCGGCGAGGGATGCGGGTGGGGCTGTGTCCGTGTCTCCCGTGCGCGCGTCCAACGCGTCATCTCGCGCCGCCGCGCGTGACGGCGACGCGGGCGATAGTGAGTTCGATGCCGAGAGTGAGTTGTATCCCGCCGCCCGGGACTCTGCCGAGGGTGAGTTGCTTCCTGTGGGCGACATCGAGGGTGACCCACTGGGCGACGGCGACGTGGAAAACGCGGACGAAGCTGAGGATGTTAAGGGCGGCGCGTCGCGTGCCGATGTGAAGCGTGGCTCGCGTTCTTCCGGTCGCGGTGGGCGCACGGCTCGCGCGTTCGTGTCGCTTTGTCGCCGCATCCTGGGTGTCTTGTTGTGGCCTCTGTCGTTTGTGTCTCGTTTCGTTTCGCGCTTGGTTGCGCGTCCGTTGTCGTTTGTGGTGCGCGTATTGTCTCGCGCGCCTGCCGCCTCCCGCGTGGTGCGTCTGGTTTCTTCTGTGCCGAGGCGTGTTCGTCACCTGTTGCGCGTGGTCGTGTGGGCTGTTTTGTTGTATGGCGTGTTGTTTGCGTTCGGGTGGCGTCCTCCGTTTGTGCCCGTTTCTTCTGGTGTGGCGGGTGTTGATTTGCCAGATAGTGGGCATTTGAGCGTGTCCGCGTGGCGCGTTGATAGTGGGACTGTGAATGTTCATGTGGTGAATGATGGCGAGACCGTGGTTGAGGGCGAGAGTGTTGAGGTGCGCGTGTCTGCGTGGGTTCCGTTGTCCCGCCTACCGTGGGGTCTCGTGACGCGCACCGACGGCGGGTCGTGCGTGGTGGATATTGATAGTGTAGATGTTGAGGATGCGGCTGATTTCATTGTTTCTTGCCCGGCTGTGGGCGGTTTTGGCGAGTCGGTTGTTCCTGTTGGTTCGAGTTTCGGCGAGTAATACTGTTGGGCGCGTTGGCGCTGGATTGGGCGTGTTGAGTTGAGTGTGTTTGTGACGAACAGTGCGAAGGGGCATCGTGCTGCTGATGCGGTGGAGCGTTTGCTGCGTGCTTCTGACGGTGGTAATGGTGGTCGTCGCGTGTTTGGCGCTGCTGGTGCTGCCGCATCCCATTACCAGGGCGGCGCGTTGAAGGCTGGCGCGGACCAGACGTACGTGTCGGCGTGGAGGGGTGCGTGCGAGGAGACGGGTGAGGCGCTGAGTAGGTGGGTGCGCTCGCGCGAGGATGCGTGCCTGGTGGAGAGCGTTCGGTTGAAGCCGGGCGTGGATGTGTCGTTCACTGGCGATTCCGATTTCTATGGTGTGGACCCGCATTGGGGTGTTGACCACGTGTTGATTGTTGGCTCTGCCGTGTTTTACATTGACTCGCGCCCGTGGGGTAAGAGGGCGGCGTACAAGTGGGTGGACGGCACTCTCATGGCCGGTAAGGATGAGGCTGAGGAGCCGATGCCTTTTGTCGTGGAGAACGCCGAGTCTTTCGGTAGTGTGATGCCGGACGATTATGTGCGTACTCAGATTGTCCATTGTCCGAGTGGCAAGTTCAGTGTGGTGGCGTATGAGCTCGCGTGGTTTGAGGCTCCTGTTCAGGTGTGTGATAGTGAGCGGTTCGTTAAGCGTGTGACGATGCTTGTTGATGAGCAGTTGTCGGAGTATCAGAAGGGTTTCCTGGATGCGGCTGTTGTCGCTAAGTATGCTGTGCGTGCGACGAAGCCTTATGATAAGTTCGCGAAGTTGAGGCGTGGTCTGTGAGCGTTACTCCTGGCGTCGTGGTGGTTCCGCCGTCCGACTCTGGTAGCGCGTTGGGGCGTAAGATGCACGCTTTGTTGGTGGGTGGGCGCCGGTATTTTGGGAGTGCTGGCGCGTCGTTGACGCAGCTCCTTGATAATCCTGAGCGTGTGAATGGGTTTGGTCGTAGCGTGGTTCAGGTGGGGTTGGATGCTGAGCGGTCTACGTCGCAGTTGATTCGCGGTTGGATGGCTGATAAGCCTGACGTGGTGTTGTGTGATAGTGTGCATGTTCGCGGCTACGGCGGCGGTGACGGCGAGGATGGGGACACGGACCACGTGTTGGTGTGTGGCCGTAGTGTGTTGTTGGTGGATACGAAGCGGTGGAAGTCTCGCCGCAAGTATTCGTTTAGCGACTCTGGGGCGGTGTTGAGGTCTGGGCGCGCTTTTGCTGGCGGCAGACTGGGGATGCGTGGCGCGCTTGGTATTTGGCGTAAGCATATGCCGGGGTGCAGGGTTGATGGCGTGGTGTGCGTGAATAGTGAGCGCGTGTTTGTTGTGTATGATCGCGCGTGGAAGCGTCAGCCGTTCAGGCTTGTGACGGTGGAACGCCTTGCTGAGCAGTTAGATTACTGGTATGGGCGAGCTGATCGTGGCCGTATCGAGTGCGATGTGGTGGCGCGTGTGGCGGCTATGTGTGTGAAGCCGTATGATGCGGTGCGCGTGTTGTTTGGCGGGCCGCCTCGGGAGATTGGTCTCGTGTAGTGTCCGCACATTGTCGTTTCTTGTGGGCGTGTGGGCCGCTTTTGTGGAGTTGACTTGGTTTATTCACTGATATTGTGTTGCGGATATGCGCCACGTTGGTAAGTGATAGGAAAGGTTTTGGGGGGTGATGTCGCCAGATGGGTTACTATGAAGCCGTTAAAGTGAGGCTTGACCCCACACCAAAGCAAGAACGCCTCATGAAGAGTCACGCCGGGGCTGCCCGTTTCGCCTACAACGCTGGCCTCGCCCACGTGAAGGAAGCGTTAGACAACAGCGAGCCTGCCGACTGGTCACACTACTCTCTACTCAACTGGTGGAATAAGAGTAAAGACACTCTCGCCGTCAATCGAGATACGGGCGAGGTATGGTGGAGCCAGAACAGTAAAGAAGCCTACAACACGGCCCTACATGGCTTGGCTCGGGGTTTCTCGAACTGGTCGAAGTCCCGTAAAGGACAGCGTAAAGGCAGGCGGGTTGGGTTCCCTAAGTTCAAGTCAAAGAACACCACTATGCGGTTCGCGTATTCAACAGGGTTCACCGCGCCCAAGTTTAGCGACCCTTATGGGTTGAAGCTCCCGCGTATTGGCCGTGTGCATTGTATGGAGAATGTGTATCGGCTGCTTGCTGGTGCGCGTCTCATCCGCATAACTGTGTCTCGTCGCGCTGGCCGCTGGTATGCGAGCTTGACGGTGGAACGCGAACAGTCCCCGTCTCCCGTTTGCGCGCCGAAGGGTGGCGCGGTTGGTGTTGACCTCGGTGTGAAACACCTTGCCACCCTGTCGGATGGGGCTGTTATCCCTAATCCTCGCGCTCTGGGCACAAGGCTGAAAGCCCTGCGGAAGGCTCAGCAAGCGTTGAGTCGCAA
>ERZ772799.727-NODE-727-length-12411-cov-2.227339_pt1 | contig 12411 bp, 7 predicted proteins | sample MGYA00511345_ERZ772799 | MGnify/ENA primary metagenome ERZ772799 (study PRJEB29015, sample SAMEA2738037) | human oral metagenome | biome: human oral; feature: human-associated habitat; material: saliva | place: China | collected 2238 ... | reverse complement strand
CCTGCTTGATCTGCAGGTATTCATGGAAGGAGAGGGTGCTGAGGTGGATGGTGTGCCAGCGGCCCACGCCGGATTCCTGGTCGGCCTCGACCAGGGGCATGGCCGATCCGGTGAAGGTGATGCGTCGGTTCTTGCGGAAGTCGACCTGGTGCTTGACCCAGGTGCCCCAGTCCCGGATGAACTGCGCTTCGTCCAGAAGCAGGTATTCGGGGCCGTCGGCACGAGGCTCGCGTTCACGCCAGGCTTCGATGACGGCATCAATGCTGGCCAGTTTCAGGATGGGGTGGTCGAAGGTGGCGTACAGGATGTTGGCCGCCGGTGCGCCCGCTTGCAGCAGGGCTTCGGCAGCCTGCAGTAGCAATGTAGTCTTGCCGATCTGGCGCGCCCCGGACAGTAGGACCGCCCGATGGACGGGCGGGTTGGAGATCCATGTGTAGAGTTCGCGGAACGCTGGCCGTCGCCACGAGGGCAGGTCGGCGATGGGCTCTTTCCGCCACCATGGATTGAACTGGCCAAGAACGGCGACAATCTCCGCTTTCGAGACCTTCATGAGCCAATATTTTCTTATTTGCGGCAAATAGATAAAGTGTACTTTACTTATTTGCTGCAAATAGTGCAACTAGCCGTGATTTGGGCTCGGGCCTGCATACGGGCTCGAAGTTGCATGGCGACTTTGGCTCAAGGGGGCGAGAACGATCCCCAGGATGAACGGGGCAGCACACTGGCGTTTTGATGCTCGCGATTAGGCCGGCTTCACGATCCCCCCTTGGTCCTGCTTGAGGATGAAGGCGTCAAGCGCTGCGCCGCAAGGAGTCCAGTCCGGCCAGTGCCTGCACGGCCTGTGCGATCATTCCGTTGACCTTGCCCAGCGAATAGTCCAGTTGCTGGGCAATTTGTCGTTGTGTCAGTCCTTCGACCCGATACAGCTCGAACACCCGGCGCACTTCCGGTGGTAGCCTTCGGAGGCGGTCTTCCGCCAGACGAAGCAGCTGTCGGTCTTGCAGCTCTTTCTCCAGCCTATACTCGTCCGAGGCTTCGACCACTTCTGCATCGTCTGTTTCCATATAGTCGAAAGGCTGTCGCTTCTGGCGCCGATACCAGTCGATGGCCAAGTTGTGGACTACTTGGGCGCAATAGCGCTCTAGGTTCCTCACGTTGCGGATGCGGACACCGTCGAAAACGCGCAGGAAGGCTTCCTGCAGTAGATCCTCTGCCACATCCGGCGAGTTGACGATTCTTTCGGCCAGGTTCAGGAAGGTATCCCGTCGCGTCTCGAAAATATATGCTATCGGGTCTTGTGAAGAGTCCACCTGGCTAGCCTACGCTTTAGAGATCAGAGTGCCACGGGAGCACCCACAGTACGCTTTTTGATATTCGCCTATATTTTTATTACAAAGACTAGATATTTCTGTGATGCTTACAGTTTTTACTTCGATTTATTGTGTTTTGCAATTTGTGATAGATCGACAGTCGGAGAGTGTATTTAAATACGAAATGTGAGATAATGGATATGCGCGCCGTGTAATCATTCGTAGTTTCGTTCCCGCCCGGCCCGACACGACTTGGACGGGACACGTCAAGGCATGCCGTACCACCATGTGTCATGGCATGGCCGGCGCAGCGGGTGGCACGCCAGGATGTGGCCCTCCAACGGAGACAGTCGGATGAAATTGCCTGCATGATTTGCTTTGTTTAATCGATGCCTGATATCCAACGGCGCGTAAAATAGCCATCATGTTGGGCGTGTTGGCCCACAGCATGTCGCACGGCTGCGACAGAAGCATGGGGGCTGCATGAACGACGAACGCAAGAACGGGCGAGACGAGATCCAGAAAGTGGCTTGGTCATGGGTTTTGCGTCAGCACCTTGATGAAGCTGAAGAGCGGGAACTTGCCTGTTGGCTGTGTTCGGATGACGCTCATCGCCGGGCATTCGAGGAGGCAAACCGCTTGTGGTTGGCCGCAGGCCTGTTGCCTCCTGCGCATGAGGCCGTCTCGCCAGAGACAGGGCAACCCGCTGGCCCGGAAGGCGACCTCGATGGATGACTCCTTCCTCGAAGCGATTCCGATTGTTAGTCCCCCAAGCGGAGGACGGGTGAATCATAGCACAGCTATTGCGCCGCGCCCGTACTGCGGCCTCCATGAATAGGAGCCATGGTTTTTCATCTGGTCGGATGAACAGATTCGTTGTTCAGTCGTCTTGACAAGTGGGTGGGGGCGCTCGGTGGCATGCCGTTGCTCCTGCCTGACCAACCGGGTGTCGGTCGGGCGCTTGCCCATTGACATCCCTCTTGCCAAGGAAGACGTGCATGACAACGAGTTGCTTCGATCGGGAAGATGAGACCTTCATCGTTCTCGTCAATCATGAAGAGCAGTATTCGATCTGGCCCCACTGGAAGAAAGTTCCTGGTGGCTGGCGGGTCGTCGAAGGGGTGAAGGGAGACAAGAAGACTGTTCTTGCCTATGTGGACAGAACATGGACAGACATGCGTCCGCTGTCGCTGCGCAAGTGGATGGCGGAGCAGGAAGCCAAGGAGAAGCGGCAACTGCCGCCGCCCGCGTCCTCTGCTACATCGGCTTCCCTGCATTGATGTCGGGGTCTATGACCCGGTCCATCGTCAATCTGCTGGCGCTGCCCTGCGCCGGTGCCAGCGCCACCATGTACCTGCGCTGGCGGCGTTTCCTGCCGGCATGGATCCGGTTGCTTCCTATGGAACTGCCCGGGCGTGGCTCGCGCATGGCTGAGCCTTTCGTACGGGAGTTCGACGTGCTCGTCGAATGGATCTGCCGCGAATACGCACAGGCCATGCAGGGCGATTACGTGCTGTTCGGCCACAGCATGGGCGCGTTGCTGGCCTACGGTGTCGTACTGCGGCAACGTGAGCTGTCCCGGCCGTTGCCTGCAAGATTGGTGGTGTCGGGCAGCTCGGCACCAGATGCTCGTGATCCCGAACGGTTCGTCAGCAGGGATGATGAAACACTGAGCGCCGATCTTCGAAAACTGGGCGGCACGCCTGAGGAAGTCTTGGAAAGCGCCGAGCTGCGGCGCATGGCACTGGACACGTTGCAGGCCGACTATGCCGTTTGTGACAGCTTCCGCCATCAGGCCGTTCCTCCGTTGCCAATGTCGGTGCATGTGCTGGCTGGCCGGTGTGACGACATTGCACAGCATCGCATCTATGCCTGGCGGCAGGAGGGGGCCGGCCCTTTCACGCTCGATTGGTTCGATGGCGGCCATTTCTTCATCCGGGAGCGCGAGCAGCAGGTGTTGACCCGTCTTGTCGGCCTGCTTGCCCAGCCTCCATCCAGCGCTGGTGTCATCGATACTCCGTCAAACGCATGAAGCACGAGTCCTTGCCGCCGGATGACTTGTCGTCATCGGATGGGCCTTCTTCGCCGAGTGATCCGTCGTCCTCAGATGGTTTTTCTTCAACGCAGGCGTTTGTCCACCCACGGAATTTCGTTGTCCATCTGCAGCAACAATCCCGGACGCGGCCTGAGGATATTGCACTGATCGCGGTGGCCGAGCACGAAGGCCAGCTGGTCGAGAAGGTATGGAACTATCGGCAGTTTTCCGCCTGCACTCGTGCGTTGGCCGCTGCGCTGCAACGACGGTTCGCGCCGGGCGATCGTGCGCTGATCCTGCTCGACAATGACGAACACTACGCGATCAGCCTGTTTGCCTGCTTTCATGCCGGCGTGATCGCGGTGCCCGTCTTTCCGCCGGAATCGGCGCGATCCCGGCACCTGGCGCGCCTGCAGGGTATCGCGGCCGATTCCAGTGCCAGGGGTCTGCTGACTTCCACGGTATTTCGCCCGTTGATTGAGCAGATGGCGATGAGCGTCGCCGGCGCCTCCATCCTGTGCGTGGATGAGATTGATCCCGTTCTGGTGGAGGAATGGCGGCCCCATCAGCCATCCGCTGATGATGTGGCATTCTTGCAGTACACCTCGGGTTCTACCTCGGCGCCCAAGGGCGTGATGGTTACGCATGGCAATCTGATGGCCAATGAGCGCGCCATCCGAGAAGGTCTCTCGGTGGGGGCCGAGGGGGATCGCTTTGGTGTCTGGGCGCCGTTGTTCCACGACATGGGGTTGATCGGCGGGCTGCTGCAGCCCTTCTACAGTGGCATTCCGTGCATGCTGTGTTCGCCGCGCTTCTTCCTGGAGAGGCCGGTTCGATGGTTGCAGATGATTTCCCGGCATCGGGTCACCCTCAGCGGCGGCCCGGACTTCGCCTTCCGACTGTGCCTGGAGCGCATCAAGGACCGGCAGCTGGAAGATCTGGACCTGTCCAGCTGGCGGGTGGCCTACACTGGCGCCGAACCTGTGCGACATGACACCATGACGGCCTTTGCACGGCGTTTCGCGCCCTGTGGCTTCGATGCGAAGGCCATCTATCCCTGCTATGGCCTGGCCGAGGCCACGCTGTTCGTGACTGGCGGCAGGCGTGACGCCGGCATGACGGCCCAGTGCTTCGATGCCGACGCCCTGGCACGACGCAGGATCAAGCTTGCTGCTGACACGGCCATCGACACCACAGTCGACGTTTCCTCTTCCGATGCCGTTGTGGCTGTCGTCGGTACGGAAGCTACCGACATGACCCCTGCGGAAGCCGCCGACATGGTTCCTGGGGATGCCGTCGCTGCCCGCACCGTCGTTGCCAGCGCGCCTTCCGGTACTTGGCTGGTTGGTTGTGGGAACACGCCCTCTGCCCATCAGGTCCGCGTCGTCGATCCCGGGACGTGCATGACGCTGCCGCCGGGCACCGTCGGTGAAATCTGGGCAGCGGGACCGAGCATTGCAGCCGGCTATTGGGGCAATGCAGAAGCCACCGCCCAGGCCTTCGTGCAGCAGGATGGTGAGCGCTGGCTGCGTACCGGCGACTTGGGGGCATGGCATGACGATGTGCTGTACGTGGTGGGCCGGCTCAAGGACATGATTATCGTGCGAGGTCACAATATCTACCCGCACGACATTGAGCGGGCCATCGAGGCCGATGTGGAAGCGGTACGCAGGGGCCGCGTGGCCGCATTCCCAGTCGAGCTGGATGGTCGGGAAGGCATCGGCGTGGCCGCCGAGATCTCCCGCGGCCTGCAGAAGCTGGTGCCTCCTCAGACATTAGTCGACGCGCTGATGGCCGCTGCCGGTGAGGCCAGTGGTGAAACCCCCATGGTCATCGTGCTGCTTAATCCGGGCGGCTTGCCCAGGACCACCAGCGGCAAGCTGCAGCGCAGCGCGTGCCGTCAGGGCTGGGCCGGGGGCACGCTCGATGCTTATGCGGTTTTTGAGCAGGGGCGCTTCATGGATTCCGTCGTGTCGGAGGCTCCGACCATGACTTGCGATGAGGTGGGCAAGCAGGATGCCATTGACGAACAGCTGATGGCCTTCTGGCGGGAGGCGCTGGGCCATGATGAAACCCGCACCTATGCACCTGATGCCCATTTCCTGGCCGTGGGCGGCAACTCGCTGGCCGCCACGCAGCTGGCGGCGGAAATCTCGCAGCGTTGGGGCCTGGCGTTCACCATCCGGCAGGTGCTGGAACACCCCCACCTGTATGAACAGGCCAGCTTCATCCGCGCTTCACGGGGCGCGGCAGCGGCGCAGGAGAACCGGGCAGAGGCGCAGGAGACCGGGGCAGCGGCATGGGCGGCCGGGGCAACAGCGTACGCAGCGAACGAGAGCACCGGACAAGTGGCGAAGATCCCCGTGCTTTCTACCGACAGGCGTTCCCGGCCTCTGCCAACGTCCTTTGCACAACAGCGGCAATGGTTCCTGTGGCAGCTCGATCCCGGCAGCACGGCCTATCACGTGCAGGGCGCATTGCGCCTGCAGGGGCCGCTGGATGTGGACGCGTTGCAGCAGGCTATCGCGGCCCTGGGTCAGCGGCATGAATCGTTGCGCACGGTGTTCCGCGTCGGCCCCAATGGCGAGGTGCAGCAGCTCATCCAGCCCGAAGGCGTCCTGACGTTGCAGGTTGCGGACGCTGTTCCGACCGTGCAATCCGATGTATCGTCGCGGCCCCGGGAAAAACATTCACAAGAGCCGCGAACAGGCGCATCCGCCGGCCATTCCCTGTTGGATCATCTCGACGCCGAAAGCAGGGCAACTCTGCAGGCCGTCATCGACACACCCTTCGATCTGACCCATGGGCCGCTGGCCCGGGCTCTACTGCTGTGCGTGGCGGCCGATGAACACGTCCTGGTGCTGGTCATGCATCACATCATCTCGGATGCTGCATCGATGCAGGTGCTGATTTCCGATCTTGGGATGCTCCATGCAGCGGGCGTGAGGGCGCATCATCATGGTCCATGGTCTGGCGCAGACCGTGACGCGGGCAGCAACGTATTTTCCGGAGTGAAGCGTGACACGGGGGGGCGCAAAGACCACGACGACATCATGAACCCGCAGGATGCATGGCGTCCGCCCGCGCATCAATATGTCGACTATGTGGCGTGGCTTGCCAGCCGGCAGGACGATGCGGCCGACGAGCGCCTGCGCGCCTACTGGCGTGCGCAGCTGGCCACCGCAGATGGTGTGCAACCGGTGCTAGCACTGACAACCGATCACCCCCGGGCTTCCGTGGCCCGTTATCGTGCTGCTCACCATCAGCTTTCGCTTTCCCCGGACGTGCTGGTCAGGCTGGATGCCGGCTGCCAGCGTCAGGGCGTGACACGCTTCATGGTGCTATTCACCGCATTCCAGTTGTTGCTGTATCGCTACACCGGCCAGCCCGACATCCGCGTGGGCGTGCCGGTGGCCAACCGTCCGCTGCCCGCGTTGCAGGCCATCGTTGGTTTCTTCGTCAACACGCTAGTGCTGCGCAACCGGCTGGATGGCCGCATGACCCTGCGGCAGGCCCTGATGCAGATCCGCGAGGCCGCGCTGCAGGCACACCAGCATCAGGCCCTGCCGTTCGACCGGCTGGTGGAGATGCTGCAACCCGTCCGGGACTTGGCCCATACCACGCTGGTCCAGGTGATCTTCAACCATCTGCGGCAGGATTTCTCGCCACTGGCCGCGGCATTGCGCTGCACTGTTTCAGAAATCCTGCTGCCGCAGCGGCATGCGCAGTTCGAGCTGGCGGTGGATGTCGTCGAGCATGACGCCGCCGGACCGCTGGAAGTGCGCTTCACCTACGCCCGGGAACTGTTTGAGGCACAGACTATCGAACGGCTGGCCGACCATTACCTGCGGCTGGTGCAGGCTCTGGTGGATGCGCCGGGGCAGTGCATTGATCAGGTCGAGCTGCTGAGCGAGACTGAACGTACCCAACTGAAAAGATGGGGCGAAAAAAAGACCTTCCATGCGGAAATACTGCCCGTACATCGGCTGTTTGAGCAGCAGGTACGGAAGACTCCGACAGCAACGGCACTGATCTTTGGTGAGCAGACACTCAGCTATGACGAACTTGATGCATGGGCCAACCGGCTGGCACACCGATTGATCGCGGAAGGCGTGAAGCTGGAGATGAAGGTCGGCATCGCCGTGGAGCGCTCGATCGACATGGTGGTGGGCCTGCTGGCCATCCTGAAGGCAGGTGCAGCATACGTGCCGCTGGACCCGGCGTACCCGACCGAACGACTGGCCTACATGGTGGGCGACAGCGGCATCGGGGTGCTGCTGACGCAGGAGCGGGTGAGGGCACAGATTCCCGTGGGCGATGGGGTCCGGGTGCTGATGTTGGATGCGGGGCCGGTATATGATTCCGGCCGCGCGCAGGTCGGAGATCCGGATCCTCGCAGCACGCAGGATCTGGTGTCAGACCCGCAATGGTCAGATGTGCCCCCTGATATCGACGTGCATCCCGAGAACCTAGCGTATGTGATCTACACCTCGGGCTCGACCGGCACTCCGAAGGGCGTGGCCGTTGCTCAGGGACGGTTTGCCGAGCACGTCATGATTTCGGCGGCCTTTTCCAGCCTGAAGCCGACAGACCGGATGCTGCAGTTTGCCACGCTGAACTTCGACAGTTGCATTGAGCAGCTGTTTTCGCCATTGACGGTGGGGGCATCCATGGTGCTTCGAGGCCAGGAACTGTGGGACAGCAGCACTTTCCATCGTGAACTGATCAAAAGAAGAATCAGTGTGGTTGATGTGGCGCCAAGCTATTGGGGAATGTTGATCCAGGACTTTCTGAGCCAGGATGTTCGTGACTACGGGGCCTTGCGTCAGGTTGTACTGGGTGGAGAAGCCATGTCGCCCGAAGTGGTAAAGCAATGGAGGCCTGCCAGACTTGAACATGTAAGACTGCTCAATGCTTATGGGCCGACGGAAGCGGTAGTGACGACTTCCATCCTGGATTGTGAGGCCTACGTGAAGGGCTGTAGGCCGATCCCGCTACAGATACCGATCGGCACACCGCTGGCAGGGCGTCAGCTGCATGTGGTCGACGAGGCGCTGAACCCGGTGCCACAGGGCGTAGCCGGAGAATTGCTGATCGGGGGCGACCTGCTGGCCCGGAGCTACCTGGGCAAGGCGGCACTGACGGCCGAGCGCTTCGTGGCCGATCCGTTTGCAGATGATGACATCAAGAACGGAAGCGGGCGAGAAAGCGAAGGCGGAGGCCGTCTGTACCGCACGGGCGACCTGGCGCGCTGGAACGCCGAGGGTCAGCTGGAGTACTTGGGTCGGATAGACCACCAGGTCAAGATCCGGGGATTCCGGATCGAGTTGGGCGAGGTGGAAGCGCAGCTGCTGGCGCAGCCTGAGGTCAGGGAAGCGGTTGTGGTGGCATCCGAGGCCCCGGCAGGCGCCAGGTTGGTGGGCTATGTGTCGGCCAAGGCTGGCCATGAGATTGACACGGCTGCTCTGAAGGAACGGCTGGGTAGAGTGCTGCCCGAGTACATGGTGCCCAGTGTGCTGATGAAGCTGGAAGTGCTGCCGCTCAATGCCAATGGCAAGGTGGACAGAAAGGCGCTGCCGCAGCCGAAGGCAAACACATCCCAAGCATACGAACCACCACAAGGCGGTGCGGAAGGGCTCATGGCGTCAATCTGGAAAGAGATACTGGGTGTGGAGCAAGTGGGCCGAAATGATAACTTCTTCGAATTGGGAGGGCACTCCCTGAGTCTGATGCAGATATGTCAGTCCTTCAATAAACAGTCCCGGGATACAAAGATCAGCATTCAAGATGTATTCAATAGGCCCGTCCTTCGAAATCTTGTGGTGAAAGAAGAAAAATCGAGTAGATTGGTCAACATGAACTCAGTTCAGTCCGACGAGCCGCCTCTCTATGTATTTCACGAGGGGAGAGGAAGTATCTTGGGATATGCGGAACTGGCGAGAAACCTTGGAATTCATGGAGTTCCTGTCGTTGGCATACCTTTTGATCAAGGTTTCATGTTCAACAAGGATTTTGTATCAATGACGGATCTTGCAAGAAGTTATTTGAAGGAGATCAGGAAATACAGAGTAAATGGACGATATAGATTGGCGGGATGGTCTTTGGGAGGAATGATCGCCTTGTTTGTGTCGCAGATTCTTGAGGCTGAGTCAGAAGTAGTTGACTTTGTGGCTCTGATCGATCCGTTCGTTCCAGATATGAAGAATGTTCACGAAATTCCATCGATCAGAGAGGATCTGGAAGACTTCCTGGGGGATATGATTTCGGAGGAATGTAAGAAGGAGATATCGACGGAAATGGATATGTTGATCCGAAATTTGGATAGTATTGATAATTATGATGAAATCAGGATAGTCTTTGAAAAAATACTAGAGTACGGTGTCGAGTTGGTGTCGAATGAGTTCTCATTTCAAGGTGCCGATGATCTTGTAGAAATGTTTTATAAGTACCGTTACTTGGATGGTGTCGCAAATGCATGTGTGACAATTCCAAAAATAACCTCCCAGCTTTCTGTTTGGTGGTCTGAAGAGAGAAATGCGGACGTGGTGAATGCATTCTGTGTTGCGTCAGGGGGGAGGATTAAAAGTTCGGTTGTGAGGAATGATCATATCGGGATAGTTAAGGATGCTGGTGTTATCCTTGGTCTCCTAAAACTAGTGGGGGTCGAGCCCCTTTCCGCTGAAAAGGGGCGTTGAGTATTTATTGATCACTTTATTTGGTAGCGAAGCAGAGCCATGACGTTGCGTGGTTCCCCATAGCTGTTCTGACCCGAAATGACTTTGTAAGTCTTGTCGAACGCATTGTTGAGCTGAAGTGAAAGGCTTGCCTCCCGGGTGATGTCGAACTGGGTCATGAGATTCAGGACGCCATAACCACCCTGTCTGGATGCCGACTGCACGAGAGGATCGTCATACGCCTCCGCCTGATCGGGATCCCTGTACCATGTTCTACTTTGCCAGAGAAGGTCCCCGCCCGCTGTCCAGAATTCATTGATCCTGTAGCTCGTGGCCAGCTGCACCTGGTTGGTTGGCAACCATTGCCCTGTCGAGTCGCCTTCACCATCGACTGAGCTGTGCGTGTAGGCTGCGTTAATCACCCAGCTTGGTGTGATCTCTCCGCTCAATGTCAGCTCCCAACCTTTCCCCTTGGCGCCATCCAATGCAGTGTAGTAAGCCGAACCGTCCTCAAGGTCGCCCTGATAGGCTGGATAATTTTCCTTCTTGGATCTGTAGACAGCAGCCGAGGCGTTGAGCCTTCCTTCAAACCACTCGCCTTTCAGACCAGCCTCCAAGGTGTTTCCCGTCTCAGGGTCAAGGAGTTTCCTGTTTGAATCGTGATAGAGTTTTGGATTGAATATCCTGCTGTACGAGGCATAAACGCCGAGGCCATGGTCCAATGAGTAGGTCGTTCCTAGGAAGGGCGTCAGGACGGTCTTGGATCCGCGTTCGGTGTATGAACCTTCTTCTGAAGGATTCTGATTTCTTGCCACCCAGTGGGCAAGCCTGCCTCCTGCAATGAAGGCCAGCCTGCTGGTTGCTTTCAATTGGGTACTTGCGTAGACGCTGCTCAGCCGACTGGCTGTGCCTCCTTTTCCTGTGGAAGTGAATTCCGGGAGTTGGGAGTTTCCGTTGAAGGTGTATATGTTTTCGACATCAAACGGGGTGCTGTCGTATTTTGGGTTGTCCAGGTCGTTGTAATCGTTGAAGCTTACGCCCGCGCTGAATAGGTGCTCATTTCCGAACAGCGTGTAGTCACCGGAGAGATTCAGGGAGAGGCTATGCTGACGTTGATCCCCTTCTTCCTTGAAGGCGTCATAGGTGGCCGAGCCATCCGAGAGCACACTGCCCAATCCCAGTTCATTGCTTGATGCCTGATCTGACAGCTCATGGTACTTGACGAAGTTGTAGCCATAGCGCCCCTCAAGCTGCCATCCATTGTTAAGCTGATGTTCTACGCTTGCAAATATCTCGGTGATCCGCTGCTTGCGGTATCCCCAGGATGAGAAGACGTTGTCTCTGGGGCCCAACGTAAGCAACCCATAACCATCATCCGGGTTGCCGTAGACTGTGAAAGGGTCCGTTCCATTGCTTCCCTTGAGATTGTAGCGTTCGTGATGCACACCTGCGGAGATGATGGTGTCAGGCGTCACGTCGTATTCGATGATGCCGTACAGTGTCGTGTGATCCGGGTCGCTTCTTCTTTTCCATGCGCCCTCACGATCATGGGCAACGATGGCCCTGCCACGGAGGTGGCCGTCCTCATTCATGGGACCCGAAGCATCAATAACGGCACGGCGGTGCTTCCAGCTGCCGATACCTGCTTCAATGGTCGCCTGCGAGTTCCGGGTGGGGCGCTTTCTCTTCAGCTCAATGGCAGCACTGGGTTCTCCGATGCTCTCCATTTGGCCTGTGGATCCTCTGACCACGGTAGCCGATTCAAAGACAGCGCTGTCTATGAAACTCCGGCCATCGTATATGGATCCACCTCGCTCCGCACCATCTATGATGGTGTTCGTAATCTCAAATCCGCGGGCGTAGAAGGGACTCTTGGACAGGTCATTGGTGGTGCCACGCATGGTAAGACCGGGTGCGGTCTTGATGACATCCTGAACTGAATACAACCCCTGATCGTTCATCTGTTTTTCCGTAACCACGGACACCGATTGTGGTGTTTCGCGGAGGGAGAGCCCCAGGCCGGTGGCTACCGAGGAGCTTGGAACCGTGTAGTTGGTGGCGGTGGCGCGGACATCTATTTGCCCAAGAGTCGTAGTTTCCTGGGCGATCGCTGGGAGATGAAATGACGCCCATAGAAGGTAGATTCCTGTGATGCTTGTTTGACGAACCGATCTCATGCATGCATGGTCGAATGAAGGTCTCATTACGATTACTCCCGTGCTAGTGACTAATAGGATCAGATGTTTATGTAGACTATCTGATTGCGGTTCTCAGTCAAAGCTACTGCTACGCATTAGAGCACGGGGGATTCGGGAACGTGTTGCATGTCTATGATAGACGTGTCAATTGTTTAGACCTATTCTAGGGATCCTCTGAATAAGTCCCGCGAACC
>ERZ772799.724-NODE-724-length-12428-cov-3.365069_pt1 | contig 12428 bp, 10 predicted proteins | sample MGYA00511345_ERZ772799 | MGnify/ENA primary metagenome ERZ772799 (study PRJEB29015, sample SAMEA2738037) | human oral metagenome | biome: human oral; feature: human-associated habitat; material: saliva | place: China | collected 2238 ... | reverse complement strand
TTCATGGAGCCAGCTACCAGACTTGAACTGGTGACCCCCGCTTTACGAGAGCGGTGCTCTACCAACTGAGCTAAGCTGGCACACGATACGTTGTAAGGTCTCTTAAGACAAACCGTACAAGCATGTGCGGCTAACAACTATACGGGGAACACCGGCGCATTTCAAGCCATAATTTAGAGAAGACGCAAAATACCCCTCACAAGCCGCTCAAAATCATCCGCGTAGTGCTCCGCTGCTTCAAGAACGCTCTTGTGCGTAGTACCCCGAGCACCGGCGGGATTGGCAGCCAGTGTAAGCCCCAACACATTCATGTTCAGCGCGCGAGCCATAATAACTTCAAGCGCCGTTGAAACGCCTGTGTACGAGACGTTCATGGCACGTAGCATATTCACTTCCGCCGGTGTCTCAAAATTAGGGCCGAGAAGACCGGCAAAAACCCCTTCCTCTACCGTAATACCCAGATCGTCAGCCACGCCTCGTGCAAGCGTACGGAGATAGGGAGAATACGCATCATTCATATCAACAAAGGGAGTTTCAACATTCTTGAGACCGGCCCACTCAGCAAGAGGATTGGTACCGGTAAGGTTAATCTGATCGGTAATAATAGCAAGACCGGTGCCGGCATTTCCCGGAACGGCGCCCGTAGCACCTGCAAAAATGATATCGCGACAGCCCAAATGATGTGCGTGCTGCACTAACGCCGTTACTTCGGCTGCGGAATATCCCTGGTAGAGATGTACGCGACCCGGATATACCACAACGGGAACGCCGTCAATGGTTCCTATGGTAGCCTCAAAGCTATGTCCGGTAACCGGCTGGGCATCTACCGGAAATCCCTCAATATCACGGTAATCAATGCGACGCACCGGCTTCACGAGGTTTGCTAAATGTCCAAGACCGGTTCCCAACACAAGAGCAACAGGATGCTCAACTGATGGCTTTATCTCTTCAACGGTCTTCTCGGTAACCACACAAATCCCCTCCTCTTCTAAGTGACGGGCAAAAATACCCTCACCGGGAATGAGTCTTCCTGAATATGTACCATCATAGACCTCATGTACGCCGCAAGACGGGCTTTTAGCCTTCAAAACGGCAAGCGTTGCTCCAAATTCTTGAGCGGTGGCAAGGGAGCAGAGCGCTCCTTTCTGAAAGCTATCAGTAACCTCAGTGCCGTCCTTAAGCCATATACGGCCATCCCGCTGTTCTGCAGGCGGACGTGGAGTTGGCAGTCCGGAGCGAACCTCCGGACACAAGTGCATTGCTTCAACTTTTGAAGCAAGCTCCTGAACCGCACGAGATGTTTTTGCACCGCCATCATATCGAACAGGAAAGCCAAGCAGACACGCGCTTATTACAACCTTCATCACGCTTCCCATCTCCAAAATAAAACCTGTAATCATGGTACTGATTACAGGTTTTATGGATTAGTAGCTACATGATTTTGCCCTAAAAATTACACGACACACATCGCAGAGCATAAACCACCAAAACTCAGACTATAGTGCGAGAGAGTAAATAGACACGGAGGACTTTTCGAGCAATTTATTTGCCGCGTTGCGCCACTCTGCAGTTGCCTGAGCTGCCACCTGCTGGTAGTTGCTGCCGGCAACCTTGTAAGCAGCCAAAGCTGCCTCATACGTTGCAGAATCGTTAGAAATGGAATAGCCATTCAGCGCCTTGTAATAAGGACCATCGGTAGAAGCCCACGTGTTCTTATCGGCACTCCACTCATCGCCTGCAAGATCGATAATGTACTTGGCATAATCCGCGGTTGCCGTATCTTGATTGCCGTCGGATGGTGCGGTTGGCATGGTAGGAGTAGCAGGAAGTTTGGTAGTAATAACGGACTCGCGATACTTCTGTATGACTACCGCCTGGCGGAGAAGTTCCTTGGTAGCATCAGCTGAAAATCCATACTGCTTACCGATAGCCTCATAGTCATCGGTCTGAAGATTCTTCTTGGCGTATTCGCTTATCTCATCGTCGGATGCAGAAAAACCAGCCGCCTCGGCACCCTTGAGAATAACCTGATTGCGGGCATAGGTAAAAGCCTTATCCATGGACGGAAGCGCATACGTACCGTCTTTCTGCTTAGCACTATCTACGCCGGTCGAGGAATCAAGAACCTGTCGAGCGGTGATGTTTTCAGTCTTTCCGTCAACCGTATACGAACCAATAGGAGAATCAAGCTCAGCTTCGGAAACAGTGGTCTTACCAAGTACTGAAGTGGCTCCGACTCCTCCCGGAATGGGAAGGAAATGACCAATTACCACTCCGATAACGAGAGCAACCACAATCGCCACAGGCAGCACAATTTTGGTATTCATGTGCTTTACATCTACGTTTGGCATAACAAACCTTTCATACTCATACATTGCGTATTTCAATTACTTACTTTGTAAGAACCGTAAGAAGTGTACCCTATTGTGAAGGGTTGTGTACCTCACGCACACTCTCCTTCACATATACATGCTCTCTTCTCCTTACGCCCACCGTGGCGAGAAGAACTTCTTGCAGCAAAATAAAGCTATTGAGCGGCCGCAACAATCTCGGCAGAGAATTTCTGTATATACCCCGTTGCATTTTCTGCGTCGAACGCAAAACGCTCTTTAAGGGCTGCTTTCGTCTCTTTAGAAACGGCGCCTTTCGCAAAATTCAAAGTTCCGACAAGCATGTCATAGTATTCTGCATCACCGTGGTAGCACTGAATTGCCTCATTCAAAAGAGGCCATGCCTGATCGGAATGCTTTTGCGATGTTGCACCATAGCGTGTCAAAAACAGAAACGCCGCAAGACGAACCGTTGATGAAGTGTCATCAAAAAGTGATGCCTCCGCACCGTCAAACGCCTTGATAACTTCATTCCCATAGGACTCACTTAAGCTTGCTAAAGCGGCAAGAATCTCCCAACGAGTCTGAGCTTCCGGTCGATACAGAGCATCAATAAGATCTTCAACCCTACCTTCAAATGCTTCGGGAGCTGTTTGTGCAATCTCTGCAATTTCATGAGCCGCTTCTTGACGCCGGCGACGGCTTGGGTTTGAAAGACTCTCAATAAAGGACTCAATTTCTTTCTTCTGAGCAGCGGTGAGACCCTTTGATTTTGAATCCTTTTTTGTGGGATTTACCGAAGCAGAAGATTCTCCTTTAGAAGCCTTTTCTTTAGAGGACTCTTCTTTGGAAGCCTTTTTAGCCGCAGGCTTCTTAGCGGAAGCCTTCTTAGCTGCAACTTTCTTAGCAACAGGCTTCTTGGCTGCGGACCCCTTAGCAGCAGGCTTCTTGGCTGCAGTCTTCTTAGTAGTCCCAGAGGCCTTCTTACTCTTTTTATCGGTCTTCTCGCCGTCCTTATGGTCGGCTTTCTCAACGACCTTCTTATCAGTCTCTTTTTTGGTAGCCATCGAAGCAATTCCTTTCTCTGCTCTTCGGCCTACTCATCACTAAAACCGTCTACCATTGTTCCGGTTTTTTCATCCTTATGAATTTTAATAAATCCTAATCGCGAAGCTTCCTGAAGTAAAGCAGTAAACGTACGATATCCATATGTCGTTTCAGAGAAATCGGGACGCTTGCGTTTCATGGTCAGCTTGAGTTGTGAGGCATAAATTGCCTGGTCATTTTCGCTTTGAAGCGAATCAATTGTTTGAAACAGGAGCTTATAGCAGCTCTGTTTATCCTTTGCGACTTTATTTTTATAGCTTGGGAAACGAGTAACTGCGCTAAATTTCTCTTTCTCCGCAATATCTTCATAAAAGATAAACTCATCACATACATTTTCAAGCAGGGATGCCGTTCCCTTTTTACGTCCAATACCAATAACGGTTTTGTCATACTCCTTGAGCTTTGCCACCAAGGGAGAAAAATCCGAATCTCCTGAAAGGATGGCGAAGATATCAATGTGATCTTTGGTAAGACATGCCTCCAGTGCATCAACAGCCAAATGAATATCGGCGGAGTTTTTCCCTTTTTGAGAATTATCAGGAATCTCAATAAGCTCAACGCCAAGCTCGTGCAGGGCAGGCTTTACCGACTCATGACGACTCCAATCGCAATATGCGCGCTTTATGGTAATTCGCCCTTTGTCAACAAGCCGCTCAAAAACAAGCTTTAAGGCATCTCGAGACCCATTGGAACCTACCGGAAAATTTTCATAATCAATAAATACCGCAATGGAACTCTGCGGAGTTGTTATATCGCTCAATGTTGCTACTTTCTAGTGTTTATGATGGTGATCGCAGGTGTGCTCATGACTGTCATGGTGGTGACCGCCGCAGCAATCGTGGCCTTCATGGTGGTGACCACCGCAGCAATCGTGGCCTTCATGGTGATGATTGACCGCCACAGCAGTCGTGATCCTCGTGATGGTGGCCACATTCCTCTTCTTCGGAATCAAGCAGCGACCAATCAATCCCGGCGGCAGTTCCCGTTTGTTCATCACTATACAAAAGGGTAAGAGCTTGCGTACCCATACGAGATCCTCCCACTTGACACAGCATGTCAAAGAGGGCAAATGCCGTCTCGGTACCCGGAAGCGTAATATCCAAATCCTCAGATTGTGCAAGTGCCAGCGCAATATCTTTGCGGAAGTGCTCGGCCAAAAATCCGGGAGTAAAATCACCCTCGAGAGACTTAGGTGCAAGTTCTTGAAGTGCGCGAGAAGAACCCATGCCGGACGCAATCATCTCAAGTGTCTGTTTGACATCCAGTCCTCCTTGCTGAGCAAGAGCCATCGCATCTGCATAGCCAATCATGCAAGACGCAAGGGAAATCTGATTGCACAATTTGGCAATCTGACCCATACCTGCTTTGCCCATGCAATAAATTTTTGCAGAAAACGTTTCAAGAAGCGCTCGTATGGGCTCAATATCTTTCTCTTTAGCTCCGGCGATAAGCGTGAGCGTTCCGGACTTTGCACCGGCCTCACCGCCGGTAACCGGACAATCTATTGCATGCTTGTCGTCAATCTCTGCGGCATTATGAATATCGCGAGCCAACTGTGGAGACGAAGTTGTCAAATCAATCATCCAAGCTCCACGTTTACTCGCACGAAGAATGCCGTCAGAAGAGAGATAGACATCCTCAACGTCGCTCGGATACCCGACCATAGTAAAAATCACATCGGCATCGGTAACGGCATTGACAACACCGTCAGCCCAATGAGCTCCCTTGGCGAGAAGTCCCTCAGCCTTAGATCGTGTTCTTGTGTATACCGTCACATCGTATCCGGCATCAAGAATATGCTCTGCAATGGGCGCACCCATTATTCCCGTACCAATAAAGGCGATTTTGGAACTTTTGCCTAACAACATGCGTAAACCCTTTCATATACAAAGCAACCGCTTATGGTAAATCCATTCATTTTTACCCGCATAAAACAATTACGTACTATTGCTTGTTACCGCGAACCTTACTTGCAATCTTATCGGCAAGAGAGAGCTTCTCGCGGCGGTCGGTACCCCAAAAGACAACCGCAACCATACCGGGTCCAACATGAGAGCCAATAACTGGGCCAACGGTACTCTGGATGATGGTGATACCCTCACAGCCTTTCTCTTTTCTCAGCTGCGCCTCAACCCACTCGGCATCTTTCTTTGCGTCTGCCGAGACGATAGCCACGGGAAGCGAGAGATCGTATGAGTAGTTGTCACGAAAGTCCTGGATAATAGCACGGAGCGCTTTTTTACGACCGCGACAAATGCTCTTGAGCGAGAGTGCTCCGGCAGCATCGTAGGATATCTCAGGTTTGACATCCAGCTTGCCGCCAATATTTGCCGCAGCGGGCGGGATGCGACCTCCCGCTGCAAGAGCGTCAAGCGTTTCAAGCGTAAAATATCCATGCAAGAAGTAATGAGCATCGTTTGCCCACTTGGCAAGCTCATGTGCCGTGAGTCCGGAATTTGCCTGATGAACCGCTTCGATAGCAAGTAATTCTGCTGCCACTGACGGAGCACCATTGTCTACCACGTATAACTCAAAATCCGGATATTGCTCCTTAATCATCTGAGCAGCCTGTTGAGCCGCATAAAACGACGAGGAAAGAGCCGCCGGAAAACAGAGATACACCGTTGGTATACCGGCCTTTGCCGAACGCTCAAAAACCTCAAAGTAATGACCAGGGGTTACCGCGGAAGTTTTATAGTGAAGCTGCTTGTTCTTGCGCATACTTTCATAGAACTCATGCGCGGAAGCACTCTTCCAACCATCGTCGAACTTCTCGCCATCAGGTCCTGTATACGGGAACTGGATAACCTCAACTCCCAGCTGTTCAGCAACCCCTGGCGCAAAATCTGCGGTTGAGTCCACAATAATGTGGACACCGCTTGGTTTATGGTACGCCGTGCTGAGCGTATGGTTTTGGTTGGCCGTAACCTGCTCGGTTGCAGAAGTTTGTACACTCGTCTCATCGACGTGTTTAGTCATTCTGTTCCTCAATCCTTGGTTTAATGATGCCGTATCCACCGTTCTTACGATGGTAAATAACATTCGTCAAACCTGTTGTAGAGTTCACAAAAACGTAAAAATCGTGGCCGAGAAGATCTGTCTGAACAAGTGCTTCCTCTTCTGTCATAGGCAACAGATCAATGTACTTCTCACGCACAAGCTGATCGTCAAGATCCTCAGCCGGTGTTTCAATGAGGTTGGCCAGCTCTTCTTGAGACAGCGCACGTCCGCGCGTATTTTGGGCATGATGGTGCTTATCGACAATGCGCGTCTTATACTTGCGAAGCTGACGCGTAACCTTTTCTGCAGCCTCATCAATGGCACCATACATATCATCGCCACTTGAAACCACACGTACAACGCTGTTTCTCACAAATACCGTTACTTCAACCGACTTACGTTCAAGATTTGAGGGGTTTTTATCCACACGAAGTACAACGTCGCACGTCATAGGTTGGATATCAAAAACCTTTAATGCGTCACCAATTTTTTCTTCAACATGAGAACGCAGTGCATCAGAAACCGTTACCTTGCGTCCGGAGATTTTGATATCGACCATTCGGACCTCCTATCGATGACAAACACAATCTTTGATACAAAGATTGTTGCTCATTTGATACCCATTAGTACTCCAGATGTGTCCGTAGATACCAAAATAACGGTAAACGGGAGAGGATATTCGGCAGACGTCTTTTGTCAATGCGCTTATATCTGTTACATCGGTGTATGTTTTCCCGTATGCCCACAACACTCATATAGCGTTTTGCATCAGGAAATGAAAGTGCCTTTCCAGCTGACCTGGTATTTGACCCCACACTCGCGCACTGGAGCGTTTGCTCAAGCGTTTGCTCAAGAAACACTATCACTGAAAGCTCTCTCGCCTGTGAGACTACCTGTCTCAAACATATCAGGCGGTGCGACTTACTTCTAGGACGAGCCATGCTCGTTTGGAACCGCTCTTGGGTTTCAAACTTACGTGGATCCTTTTGACCTCGTCTGCCTTGGACTAAAGCGGACACCTGCGCATTTACGTCGTTTGTGTATTTACACATCCCTGCAATCACGCATTCTCGTCTGCTCGCAACCACAGACCTGGAAAGGCTCCTCAAGTATACTCTTTGCGCACCAAGCGTCTCCCGCCAAATACGTGCAGGTATCTCATCATACGCGTCCGTAGGTTGGCCGAATACCTTACTTTCACCAAACGCGCGCAAGTGCCCCGACCGTTACCGATTGCGCACCGTGAGCCAGCAAAACACGAGTTGCCTCTCTCGTTGATGAACCTGTTGTAATAACATCGTCAAGCAGCAGTAAACGGGCGCCTTCCACGTCCGAAACTGAAGTTATCGTTCCGTGCAAATTTTTAGCACGATCGTGCGCATTGAGAGTTCGCTGATCTTGCGCGGACGGGCGTGCAAGCACATCAATGAGCGGCAGCTGTGATTGTTGGCAAAACGCTTGAGATACCAGCTGCATATGGTCAAAGCCGCGGTGGATAAACGCCTTTCTCGTAGCGGGCACAAAGCATACTCCGTCAATACTTCCCACGTCCCATCGAGGCAGACCGTCACGGGCTTCCCACTGTGCCGCCTCCTCCAATGCAGTCAAGATTGCGGCAGCCACAACAGGCGCAAGCCTGAGTTCATGAGCATCTTTGAGATTGGTTACAACGCATGCGGGAGGTCCTTTAAACCCCATCGCACAAATGGTACTTCTGCTCTCCCATACCACGTGAGGTTCTTTTCTGGTTATACACTCAGAGCAAACAAGAGAGCCAAACGGAGCGCCGCAATTTGGACAGGCCCACCTTTGTTCAATCCACGGCAGCTTGGAGATGCATTCTTTACAGAGAAGCTCTCCCGGCATGTCACACGCCACACAACGCGTTTGCCACAAAAGCTCGGATACGCCATCAGAAACGTAATGAAACGCCGGAATTAAAGACATACCAACCCCCGTATACTGGGGGTCTTTTCTTGTAAGCACTATAGCATAACGACTTTGCGGCTTTGCTCAAAATCCCAAGACAGCACTGAGGAAGCACCTAACACATTTGATATGCGCAACTATGCCAAGACTAAGCTGCGACACGGCCGCTTCTACGCCGTCAGCACAACCATTCCTAAGATAAGCCCGAACCCAATGAAATCGGTCACGCTAAAGGAAGTCCCCAGGACAATAACGGTCGTAATCGTAGCCATTACCGGCTCAATGGTTCCAAGGAGCACCGCACGCATGGAGCCCGCATCCTGAACGCCTTGCAAATATAATCCGTATGCTAAAAAAGTACCGACGGTAATACCAACAACCACAAGAATCCAACCAAAAGAATCAAGCGGTGGCATATGGTTCCACGGTTGGTATACAACGGCAAGACACACTGAAGAAAACAAGAACGCAATCCCGTTAAAGACAAAGTTGCCCCACTGTTCCATAAGTTTTTTGGGCAGAATCGACAGTGCGGTTTGTGCGCAGGCACACAGAACTCCCCAAAATACGCCGCGCAAAGGTAAACGTAAGCTAGAAAGATCTCCGCCTGTAACCAGCAGATAAGTGCCGATAAGAGCCATGGCAATCCCAAGCACTTCTCGCTTACGAGGTCCCCTGCGTGCCTTAAAACACACAAAGAACAAGACCCCGAGCATGCCGAGTGCCTGCATGATAGTTGCCGTGGCTGAATTTGTAGCATCAACCGCATATATGTAGGCAATCTGTGAAAAAAGAATTGCCGTAAAGCTTACTGAAAAAATCTTACCCAAAGCCTGCCTGTCATGCATTGCTTGCGTCAGACGTTTGCGATCAACAACAATCGCTGCTCCTAAAAAGAGCAATGCCGAGAAGAACTCACGTACGTCAATGAGCCAAAGCGGTTCAACGTGGTACACGTCCAGCAGATATTTTGCGGCCGTACCAAAAGCTCCCCATGCCGCGCCTCCAATAAGCACACACAGCATACCTCGATGAATGCGTGCCTTATGCCTATCCGACACAAGACCAATGGAAGCCTCAGCTGCCTCTTGTTCAAACGTTTGAACATCCTCAGAGGTCTCTTGCACCACGCGCTCTGAAGACGCGTCAGATTGAGGGGCTGCATGAGGCAGGGAAGATGAACCTGATGGAGAAGGACAAGTCATAGAGATATAAATCTTTCGTTACAAATGGCGCACAAGCCATACTATAGCGCGCCAAACAGGTACAGTTAAACGTATAGGTAACCATACACGACTCAACCTATGTAATACGCGAGAATCACGCGAGAATTCAAGGAGCGTTCTATGACAACAGATACATCACAAAAACTCCACGTCAATGACCATATCGGTGACTTCGTTGTTACCGGCATCGAAAAGTTACCTGAGATATCCGGAACCGCATTTGTCTTTTCCCACGTACCCTCAGGGGCTCGCTTGCTCTGGCTTGCCAATGACGATGAAAACCGCTCATTTGCCATTGGCTTCAAGACGCCTCCTCAAAACGACACCGGTGTCTTTCATATTCTTGAGCACTCCGTACTGTGCGGATCAAAAGCTTACCCGGTTAAAGAGCCTTTTGTGAACCTGCTGAAGACTTCCATGCAGACGTTCTTAAATGCCATGACGTTTCCTGATAAGACGGTCTATCCCGTTGCCTCAACAAACGTTACCGATCTTGAAAACCTTATGAGTGTTTACCTCGACGCGGTTCTCCATCCTGCAATCTATCAGCGTAAACGTATTTTTGAGCAAGAGGGTTGGCATCTTGAGGCAGACGACGAGGGAACCTTGTCCTATAACGGCGTTGTCTTTAATGAAATGAAGGGCGCCTTGTCAGATCCCGACCGCGCTCTCTATAGCCACATCAGCGCCCGCCTCTTTCCCGATACCGCATACGGAAAAGAATCGGGCGGAATGCCACGCGTCATCCCTCAGCTTACGTACGAGGAGTTTCTTGATACACATGCGCGTCACTATACTCTTTCAAACAGCTATACCATTCTCTATGGAGATCTTGATATCGCACGTGAACTGTCCGTTATTGGCGCGCATTTTGCAGGTGCCGAGAAGCGCAATGCCGCTGCACCCAACTCTCTCCACGCACAAACGCCCGTCTCGCCGGAGCCTACCAAATTTGAAATGGCAACCACGCCCGACAATTCTGCCGTAGGCCTTGGGTATGTTTTGGGAAGCGCGGATCAGCGCACGCGTATGCTTGCCGCCGACATTCTCTTTGATACCCTCATGGGCTCTAACGAGGCTCCTCTTAAACGTGCCATACTTGACACAAACCTTGCCGACGATTTCAGCTACTACTTATCCGACGGCCTTCTTCAGCCTTTCTTGTTCCTTGAGATCAAAGGCCTTCGCAGTCAAGAGGCACCGCGGAGCTTCCGCGCACTTATCGAGAATACCTGCACGGAAATTGCAGCTGCCGGTATCCCGTATGCCAAACTCGAAGCATCCGTCGCACAAGCCGAATTTAATCTGCGTGAACACGACCTACCCTTCTCTGACGGCATTGAATATACGCAAAAATCGCTTGAGAGCTGGCTTTATGACGATGCTCGTCCGTACGATTACATCAAGTATGAGGATGCTCTGACAGAAGTTAAAAAAATGCTTGCCGGTTCTGGGTGTCCAGGAGGAGCTTTTGAAACGCTGCTCCTTGAACTTGTCTGCCACAATCCCCACTGTGCCCAGGTCGAGCTTGTACCAACAGAAAAGGAGCAGGTGGATGAAGAAGTAGCGGAACTTGAGCGGCTTCGCCAGCAGATGGATGCAAACGACATCGAGCGCATCCGCGAAGAGGTCAAAGAGCTTCGCAAAGAGCAGGAAACACCTGACGATCCCAGCGATATTGCAAAGCTTCCGTTTCTCTCGCTCTCTGATATTGGGCCCGCAAAACCGCAACCACAGCCGATTGTGGTAGAGGCGCCGCTCCCCTGTCTTGCCCATGAGCTTGATACCCATGGTATTGACTATGCCTATCACTACTTTGATCTCACACACGCCGTCTCTTACGATGAACTTCCTCTCGTAGGAATTCTCTCCGATGTGCTCGGTAAGCTTGATACCGCCCAACATTCAGCCTCTGACCTGGACACCCTTATTGAAGCAAATCTAGGAGCGCTTGCATTTTTTACCGAAGTTTATTCGAAGGATCGCACCGACTTTGCACAGCCGATACTTGTTGTTGGCGCCTCCGCTTTGGCCGATCACACACAGCAGCTTGCGTCTATCCCCGCCGAAATATGGAGCAGTACAAACTTTACCGACCTCACACGCCTAAAAGACATCCTTACGCAACGACGCATAGGTCTTGAACAGTATTTTATAAGTTCCGGACACGCCGCCGCAATCAACCGCGCACTCACTTCGTACGCCGCCTCAGCGGAGGTTACCGACATGCTCGGAGGTATCTCGTTCTATTGCTACCTCAAGGATCTTCTCGCTCACTGGGACGAACGTGCACAAACCCTTCCCACACAACTTGCCGATCTTAGTGCACGCATCTTTTGTGCCAATGCAATCACGGTCAGCTTTACCGGATCAGCGGAAAGTCGCGAGAAGTTCTGGCAAACCGCAGGTACTCTCGGGCTTCCCACACAACCCGCACACGACCACACGCTTATTGTGCCCGCACCGACACTCAAGCGAGAAGGCTTCACTATCCCCTCAAACGTCAGCTATGTGGGCTTTGGATTTTCCAACGCGCGTGATGGACAACGTGAAACCGCCGGCGCATGGCAAGTTGCAAGCCGCGCCATCACCCTCGACTATCTCTGGAATGAAGTGCGTGTCAAAGGCGGAGCGTATGGCGTTGGCTTCAGGCCTTCTCTTATGGGTCTTGACTCGTTCTTCTCGTATAGGGACCCATCCGTGGATGCCACTCTTAATCGCTATCTTGGCACCAATGAGTGGCTCTCACAATGGACTCCTGACAAAAATGAGCTTGAGGGCTATATAGTTGCCTCGGTTGCAACCGTTGATGCTCCCGTTCGTCCTCGTGCCCTCG
>ERZ772799.719-NODE-719-length-12475-cov-2.782528_pt1 | contig 12475 bp, 9 predicted proteins | sample MGYA00511345_ERZ772799 | MGnify/ENA primary metagenome ERZ772799 (study PRJEB29015, sample SAMEA2738037) | human oral metagenome | biome: human oral; feature: human-associated habitat; material: saliva | place: China | collected 2238 ... | reverse complement strand
CCGCCGTGTTATTGTCGGAGTCGTTAACGTAAGAGAGGCGAACAGGGCCGCTTTGCCTGTTCGCTGAGGTACCGTATCGTTTCCTCGTAGGGGGGTTGTTTCGTGAAGCGCACGCCAGTGAAAAAGTCTAGGAGGCGCCGGTCTGGGCGCGTGAATTGGTCGGACGAGCTGATGCTGTTTGGCTTGTTGGATGACGTGGCCGCCTTGTCCGACATGGAGGCAGGCAGTGACGCGTGGATGCGTGAGCGTTTCCGTGGCGACCCTGACAGTTGGGTTGATTGCTTCGCGAGCGCGTACATGCGCGGCGTTGACCCGGTCGCGTCGTACAGGGAGTATTTCCACGTGTATGACGTGGCTATCACGATGAGTGTCGTCAAGCGCTTGTTCCGCCTGTTTGTTGTGGATGGTGGGGAGTGTTCGACGGGCGAGTTTGTGGATGCTGTCGGCGGCGTCCTGGCTAAGGGCGCGGCGGTGAGTGAGTATCGTGTGCGCCGTGAGCTGCGCGGCGAGGAAGATGTCAGGGGTGGTGTGTTGTGAGTCGCGAGTATGACCGCGAGGACGCGGATTTCGATAACCTGTTGGACCCGTACACGCCGGCGAAGCGTAACCGAGTGAACGTGGACAATATTGCTCGCGGCGAGCGGGCGAGCGCCGTCTCGTATCGTGAGTCTACTAACAGGTTGATGCTTGCAACCATTCGTAAGAATCTCGCTGACTGGGATGGGGAGGCGCGCGGCGTGTGGAGGGGCGCGAACCTCGCCGATTTGATTGCGCGTTCTGAGAAGGGCGAGGATGGCGACCCGGCTGCCCGTTTGGATGTGGAGAGTTTGCGCTTGTTGCAGCGTGAGGTGCGTTCTCATGTGCGCGAGGGTAAGCCGCTGCACGTGTGGTTGAGCGGCCCGGAGGGGTGTGGTAAGACCTATGTGGCGAAAGCGGTGTTGCGCGAGTTTATTCTTATGGGCGCGTCTAGCTTGCAGGGTACTCTCATGTTGCGTGCGAGTGAGTTTCTGTCGCTCCCGTCGGAGGGGTTTGATGGGAGGAAGCGTGTGGGTGCTATCATGCGCGCCCTGATGCGCGGCCGTTATAAGACTGTGCTGTTGGATGGCGTTCCGTTCACTGCTCACGATAAGTCGTCGATGTCGCGTATGGGTGACGCGTTGTATAGTTTTTTGGACGCGTTGGAGTCTGGGGCGGATTATTCGGTTGTTACGTCGGCGAGTCGTGTGGACCGCGTGGCGTTGATCGGCGGTAAGGCGGACACGCGTCTGGTGCGTTTGCATAGTGCTCCGCATGGTGTTTCTGTTGATTTCGGGTCGCCCGCCGTTCGCGGCGACGGTAGCGGTAGCGCGCCTGGTGCTGTGTGTTCCGGTCGTGATTCTGACGCGTTTGCGCGCGGCTTGTTTGGCGGCGAGAGGGGTGGCGTGCTGTGAGTGTTTTCGGGAAAGAGAAGGACGCTTCGGCGTCGAGGTGGCGCGAGTTCACCGCCGATATGCGCGCGCCCGTGGGTGAAGCGGAGCGTCGCGGTGGTCGCGTGCGTCTCGCCCTGCGCCTTGGCGCTTTAGCGTGCGCGCTCGGCGTCCTGTTGTCGGTTCCTGGCTTGGTTGCTGTGAACGCGGCTGTTGGCGTGGGTGACGCGGGGTTGAAGGTGTGGAACGCTATCCCCGCTGACGTTGACTCCTCTCAGGTGGCGTCGAAGAGCCGCGTGTTGGACCGTGATGGCAACGTGATCGCTGAGCTGTGGGATGAGAACCGTGAGGAGCTTGCGTCTCTCGATCAGGTGAGCGAGTGGGCGCAGACCGCTCTCGTGGACACTGAGGATCAGCGTTTTTGGGAGCATGAGGGCTACGACCCGCAGGGCGTTGCGCGCAGCGCTGCGAGCGGTGAGGGTGGCGGTAGTGGTATCACTCAGCAGCTTGTGAAGAATCTGCGTTACTATTCTGCTCAGTCGGATGAGGGTAAGGGTGAGGCGACGGCTGCGACGCCTGCTCGTAAGGTTGTGGAGTTGAAGGCGGCGGTCGAGTATGAGAAGCGGCATAGTAAGAGTGAGATTCTGCTCGCTTATTTCAACACTGTCGCGTTTGGTGGGCCGTCTACGTATTCTATCCAGTCGGCGGCGCGAGCGTTTTTTGGCGTGGACGCGTCCGACTTGTCTGCCGGTCAGGCTGCCCTGTTGGTGGGGTCCGTACAGAACCCGTCACTGTATAACATGTCTACTGAGGACGGTGCGGAGCGTGCGCGTGAGCGTGGGCGCCTGGTTGTTGGTCGCATGAAGCGTTTGGGGCATTTGACGGAGGAACAGGAGGCGGACGCGCTGGCGGTCGTTGACGGGTTTGCGCCTACGCCTGGCGGCGGCGCTTCGGGGGGCTGTGCTGCGAGTAAGTATCCGTTTTACTGTGATTATGTGGTGAAGTATATTCTGGGTAGTCCGCGTTATGGTGAGACGGTGGATGATCGTGAGCGCCTACTGTCGGTTGGCGGGCTGACCATCAAGACGTTCCTTGACAGTAAGGCGACTGACGCAGTGGAGGCTCAGTTGCGCGCCGATTTCGGGACAACCAACCGCGTTGCTGTCCCCACTGTCGGCGTGGACCCCGGTACGGGCGGGGTGAGCGTGTACGCGGTGAACCGCGACTATGGTTCGGGCGCGGGTGAGACGATGATTAACCTCCCTCTTAACCCGGCTGGTACTGGTTCGACGTTTAAGATGCTCGTGTTGGCTGCCGCGTTGAATAATGGCTATGACGTTGGGAGCCTGTCGTTTTCGTCTGCGTGCCCGCTGTATCCGGGTCCGGATTACGATAGCCCCGAGGGTGGCATCAACAACAGCGATTCGTGCGCGTTGCAGGGCGGTTTCTTGTCGTACCGTCAGGCTGCCGCGTATTCATCGAACACGTGGTTTGCGACGTTGGAAATGCGTATCGGCGTGGATAGGGTGAAGGAGTTCGCCGCGTCGGTGGGTATTCCTGCGCCTGAGTCGATTTCGTCTCGCTCTTTGTCGTATGGTTTGGGTTCGACTGAGCACTCGCCGGTTGATATGGCCGCCGCGTTTGCGTCGTTCGCGTCTGGTGGCATTTTCTGCCCTGCTACGCCTGTGCAGTCGGTGACTGGCGTGGATGGTGTGGAGGTTGCGCCGCCGGATGGTTATGACCCGTCGGCGGATGCGTGTCGGCGTGTGTTGTCGCCTCATGCGGCGGCTGTTGTGGCTGACGCGATGCACGCGAACATGGACGGCACGGTGCCGAGCGCGTTTGGTTTGCGTTATCGCGTGCCGGGGTATGATGTGGCCGCTAAGTCCGGCTCTAACAATGTGATTAACAGCACGTGGGCGGTTGTGACCGGCGGGTTGGCGTTGTTTTCTAACGTGTATGATCCTGTGAACACCGCCGAGGGCATGGATTTCCACGAGTTCCGTGGTCACGTGGCGAGGTGGAATGATCATGCGGTGGCGCAGAGCGCGGCGTCGTATTTGCCTGGTGTGTTTGCTGCTCATGGGTATTCGCCTGCCGTGTATCAGAGTTCGGATATGACTGCTGCTGATACCGCTCCGGCGTCGCCTGGTAGTGTGGAGGTTCCGTCGCTGACTGGGTTGTCGGGTGAGGCGGCGGTTGCTGTTGGCGAGGTGTCTGGGTTGCGTGTTGTTGTTGATCGTGAGCGCGCTTCGTCGGATGGTGTGCCGTCTGGGTTTGTTGTGTGGCAGAGTGTGGAGGCTGGTTCTCGCCTGTCGGTTGGGTCTCGCCGGGATGTTGTGGTGCGCTTGGCTGAGTGAGGGCGCCTCCTAGCGTGCGTCTCTCGCCTCCTGTGTGCGCCTCTCGCGGCTTTTCAGTGCCCGCATGACCGTTTAGGTGTCTGTGGGCATTTGTGGCCGCGAGAGGCGCTTCCAGTGTTTCGCTTGTTGCCTGTGGCGGTCATCGCCGAGAATCCGGACGCCCGGTGCGGCGAGGTTTTGACTCCCGCGAACTATTAGAGTATACATATGTATACGGGCGTGTTGGCGCGTGCGTTCCCTGACCGGCTTAATGCGAATAAACGAGAGAACGACCGGCCCCAGCGGCAAACGCACAGGACATCAACGAGCCTCGTCGAAACGATAGAAAACAAGCGCGCGTGCACGGCTTCGCGCGGAAGAAAGAAGGGGACGGTATGAAACTCGTCATCGCAAGCGCGGACCTCGTGAGCGGCATCAAGTACGCTGCGCACGAAGTCGGGCGCTCCAAGGATAGCACCCTCTACATGACGGTAGAGGGTGGCGCGAAGCCCACTATTGCGTTCTACGGCAACGGCGTGAACAGTGAAGCGCAGGCGCGCCTCCCGCTGTTCAGTCTCGACACAAAGGGTATGACTGACGGCGTGATGCGCATCGCTCTGGACGCCTCGAAAACCCTGGCGCTGGCTGGCCTGCTCAGCCGCGCCGACTACACGACGATCACATACAGTGGTGCAGCGTCTGCTGTTCCGCACATTGAGCAGGATAGCGGTCTCAAAGTGCGCATGACAGTTCACGCGGCAGCAATGGGCGATAGTCCCATTAGTGGGCGCGCGAAAACAACGTTGAAGGCGCAGGAGTTGACGCGCCCGGCTCGCGCCGCAGATGTTGCGGCTCTCCTGTCTGCTGCTGATGCTGTCGCGTACGCGGAAAGCGCGGGCAGGCAGGGTGCGGCCCTGCGCATTGCGGATGGCGCGCTCACGTGCTTTGCTTACGGTTGTAACGCGATGGCGATGTATATTAACAGTGTGGGCATTGACGCTGTGTCCCCTGAGCCGGTTATGTTCTCGTGGGCTTCGCGCCCCGTGCTGGCGTGCCCGCGCGAGGGTGAGGTCACTCTCCTGGGCCGCGTTAACCGGCTGGCTGAGGGGCGTCTGGAGGCTTTCGGTTACACGGACGGGCGTTATTCAGTGATCTTTAACGCTGGCGAGGAGTTCGCCGCGTTCGCTAACGGCGCGGCAGCCCGAATGGTGGACACGTGGCGTGAGAGCCAAGTGGACGTGTGCGACATGCCGCGCGTTCGAGCCATGACCGGCGCGCTCGTCACTATCCGCAAGGCCGACGAGCTGTCGGCTGGCAGCGACGCCGCGAACGACATGCGCGTCACCCTTGACGGGCCGTCCGCGTCCATGACGGTGACTGGTAGGGGCGGTGACGATTCTTCGTACACGACTGGAGTGGTGGACGATAAGGGAGGTCGCGTCCTGTCGGGTGAGCGTGTCGCGCGTTTTGCTGTGCGTTCTAACCCGGCGTCGTTTGACCGTATTGCCGCTGTGGCTGATGGCGCGGGCGACGCTGGCGTGCGCGTGCGCGCCTACGTTGGCGGCAACAGCGCGGTTCTCCTCTTGTATCCGCTGTCCGCTGTGGTTGATGGTGAGGAGAAGCGCACGGTTGAGGGCGCTCCGGTTGCTCACATGGTGCAAGACCTCGTGATTGAGTGAACGCCGTGGGCGGGGGCGCGGCTTTCTGCCCCGGTGGGGTTAGGCTGCTCCGCCCGCCCGTGCTACCGTTTGTTTAACTGTCGTCAAGAAAAGATGGGTGTTTTGTAATGTTTGGTCACGCGGTGGGTGTTCTTCCTTTTGCGGCGTCTTTGGTGACGTGCGCGTGGGCGAGCGCGGTTGGCGTTCGCGGCTCCGGCGGGCAGGGGCGGCGTCAGCGTATCGCTGGCGCTGTTGCCGTGTTGGCTGGCTTGGCGGTGAGCCTGCTGCTGTATGGCGTGGGTGACGCGTGGCTCGCGTTGTCGTTTGCGCCTTTTGCGGCGTGGGGCGTGCTGTGCGGCGTGGAGGATTACTGCAATCTTCGCGTGCCATACGATTCTCGCACGGTGAACGTCTTGTGTGGTTTGTCGCTTGTTGGCGCTGCGTTGTCGCCGTCAGTTGGCGTGTTCGCGTGGCTGCTTGGCGTGGCCGGGTGGATCGTTGGCGTATTTTTGGGTTGTTTTCGTGTCCCGTGGTTGGGCGGTGCCGACGCTCTGATGGTGCGGTATTGCCTGGTCGTGTGTGCCCCGCTGTTGGGTGGCGCGGGCGTGGGCGTTCTCGCGTTGGCGTTGCTGTTTACGGTGACGGCTGGCGTGTTGGAGTCGCAGGTGAAGGATCGCGGCGACGCGTTTCCTGCTGGTCCTGCGCTGGTGGTTGCCGGGTTTGTTGCGTGTTTGGCGCACTTCGTGGTTGCCGCTTCGGCTGCCGGGTGACCCTGTTTCGCCCTGGGCGGGGTGGCCAACATGGTTTGCCCCGCCCGGTTTTCATGATTTTTCGGCGAGGATACCCCCGCCCCTTGTTGGCGGGGAGGAATCGCCTTCCCTTCCTTTCAATGATCTGCTATTATGGCAGTAGTTACTGAAACTAACGTCAAGACGAGGGAGAGGGGCGATATGCTGAGTACACTTACCTACGCGGTGCGTATCGAAGTCTCTCCTGACCATTCTCAGGCGCTTTCCGACACGTGCGCCGCGTACCTTGACTGTTGCAACATGGTCAGTAGGGTGGTGTGGGAGCACAAGGTTCTCGGTCAGAAGGCGCTCCACCAGCTTGTGTACCGTCGGCTCCGCGACGAGTACCGAGTGAAATCGCAGATGGCTCAATCGTCCATCATTCGCGTTATCGGAAACTATCGAACCATCAAAGAGATGCGCGGCAGCCCGTGGGCGACCAGCCAGCCGAACTACAGCTCGTCTGGTTACGATCTCGTGTGGAACCATGACTACAGTATCCTCAAAGACGGTCGGTTGAGCATCAACACTCTCAACGGGCGCATTAAGCTCCCCGTTGATTGGAGCCACGTGCCCGAAGCGTACCGTCACGGCAAGTTCGGAACCGCACGCCTGTTGAACCGTGGCGGGAAGTGGCTCCTGCTCATCCCCCGTGGAACTACCAGACCCGCCACAGCCGCAGCAAGTGGTGGGCGTGGACATGGGTGTCCGTTTCCTCGCCACCACATACGATAGTGAGGGGCGTACCGTTTTCTATGACGGGAGGGAGGTGAAACGGAAACGCGAGCACTACAAGAAGCTGCGCGCCTCCCTCCAAAAGAAGGGGACGCGCAGCGCAAGGCGCAGGCTCGGGAAAATCGGGAAGAGAGAAAACCGTTGGATGCGAGACGTAAATCATCAAGTCTCCAAGGCACTCGTCAGCCGACAGTCCAAGCCCACGCTATTCGCGCTGGAAAACCTTGAGGGTGTTCGTAACGCCACAGAAAAAGTCCGCGTACAAGACAGGTACGTGCAGGTCAGTTGGGCGTTCTACCAGCTACGACAAATGATCGAATACAAGTCCGCAAAAGGCGGGCACTCTGTCATCGTGGTTGACCCGCGCTACACGAGCCAGACCTGTCCGACATGCGGACTGGTGCGTAAAGCGAATAGGCGCAAGAAAACGCACGAATACCGCTGCTCGAACTGCGGCTACAGGTCTAACGACGACCGCGTGGCCGCGATGAATATTCAACGGCTCGGATACCAGAGCATCGTTGAAACCCAGTCGGACAAGCTCTGACTTGGGCGGGGTGCAGTCAACCACCCCCAGGTGTTCCGCCACCCCAGCAATTGGGTAACAAAAGCGGGAGAGAAGCTGACGTTGGTCGGTTCCTCGTTTACCGCTGGGCAGGGACAAGCCGCGACGCTAGTCGTCGCGGTAGTTGACTGTTCACTTTATTTCTTTCCTTTTCTTGTAAGTTGGTGACTGTCCATGCCTGTTGATGTTCCTGTTTTTTCTGATGATGACCCCGTTATCCCCGTGCAGGTTGACGACTTCGGGGACCCCGTTGACGCCGCCCCGCCCGTCACTGTCTCAGGCGGCGTCGCTTTGTCGGGCAGTGAGGCGAAAGAGCTGACGGATGAGATTACTGCGTACATGCGGCGTGCGAGCGAGAAGATTCATGAGCTTGTCGCGCGAGCGCACGCCGGTAAGGCTCACCTTGCTCTCGGCTATGCGACGTGGGGCGAGTACGTGACTGGCGAGCTTGACATGAGCGTGTCACGCTCCTACCAGTTAATCAACATGGATCGTGTGATCCGCGCGTTCGATGAAGCACTGCCTGATGGTGCGTCCGTTGAGTTAACGGAGGCTGTTGCCCGCGATGTTCACCGTGACTTGGACGCTATCGCTGGGCGAATCCGCGAGGAGACCGCCGGTTTGGAGGCGGAGGATGCGGCGGCTCGCGCGGGAGAGATCGTGGAGGAGGAGCGCTCCCGTATCCGTGATTCTCGCGCGACCGCGAAGAAAGCTGAGGTGGATTATCCTACGCCGGTTGTTCCCGCCGATGACGTAGTGGGCGATGACGGCGGTTACGTGGGCGCGCCCGGCACTGCGCCGGTTGAGGTGGGGTCCGAGGATGACTGGGAGAACGTGTCCATGCTCGATGACGCGGCTGATAAGCTGTTGGAGCGCGCGGGCGTGAACCCAGAGACGGGCGAGTACAAGAACGGTCGCACGCCAGCCAGCGACGGTGGCCGCCCTCCCGTGTCGGAGACTGTGGAGCGGGGCGACCCGCGCGTCGAAATACTGTCGAGGTTCCTTGCCGCCGCAGATATTGTGGAGGGTTTGCCGGAGCCTGACGTGTTTGCGGCTGCCGCCGATTTCCTTGGTGAGGGTGAGCTTCGGGAGCTGCGTGGCCGCGTGCTAGAGTGTGCGTCGTGGATGAATCGCGCTGCCGGCATGCTGGGCCGCTGACCGATCCTCTTTTCTGCCGCCGTATGCGGCTCCTGCCCGCCCACTGTGATGTTTTGACGCGCTCACGGTGGGCGGGTTATTATTGCAGGTAAGGAGAGGCGTATCGTTTCTGCTGTCGCTTCCTGGCGGTTTTGTGGCGGCGTCAGCTCAGTTGGTTGTGGAGGGTTATTCGTGTCTGGTTTCAGATTGTGGGCGGGTACGCGTTACGAGTGGGTGTATTCGCGTCCCGCGAGCGCTTTCAGCAATGCCGCGACGGTTCGGGACGCGAACGTGGGCGCGCCCATACCCGCCGCCACTGCCACCAGCGTCGCCGCCACTGGGGCGCCGCTTGACGGTGGCGCGCCTGTGGATGACGATCCGTCGTCGGTTCCCGCGCCTGTCGCGTCGATGAGCCAGACGGGGAAGTTCCTCATCTTTGAGGGCGTGTCGTCGCCTCGCTACGAGCGCGCGATTAGTGAGCTTGGTGGGATTCGGCGTAGCGGCTTGTGGCAGACGAGTTTCGCGCGCGTGTTTGATGTTGACGCGGCGAATGAGAAGTTGGCGGCGGACGGTTATCAGCCTATCCGGTTGGGTGAGGATGTGGCGCGCGCGTTGGCGCGCCCTATTAGCGGCTATGACGGCGAGTTGGATAGTTTGAAGCTGGTCCCGGTGTCTGAGTTGTTTTTGGCGACGCACGAGTATTTGTCGAGGAGTCAGGCGAAGGCGGCTGCCGGGCGCTCCCTGCCTGAGCGTCTGTCTGCGATGGGGATTGAGAGCCTATACGACCTACTCATGCATGTTCCGCTCAGGCACGTTGACCGCGCGCACCCGGTCCCTATTTCCGGCATGTTGGATGGGGAGCAGGCGACGCTGGTCGGGCTGGTGGAGTCAGCGGAGCAGAAGGTGACGCCGCCTGTTCGTACCCCCGGCGTGAAGCAGCGTAAGGACGCTGTTTTCGTGGTGCGCGACGATGTTGGTTCCTTGGTTCGTGTCACGTTTTTTAATCAGCCGTGGCTTGTGAAGCAGTTTTTCCCGGGCGATAGCGTCATTATCACGGGTAAAGTACGTTTCTTTAGGGGCGGCAAGTCGATTAGCGGTTCGACGATTGACATGAGCGATAACACGGTGGGTGCGGCTCTTGTCCCCGTGTATCCTCAGTCGCAGAAGAACGCTGTGGATTCTGCGACTTTGGCTGGTCTCGTATTGGAGTTGCTGGGTCGTATTCGCGGCGTGCGCTCCCCCAGCTACATGCGTTTGCTGTCGCCTGATCGCGCGCCTATGTCGTTTTATGACGCGATTCGTCTCGTCCATTTCCCGGCTGACAAGCGCGAGTTCGAGGACGCGTTGTTGACGCTCGCGTACAATGAGCTTGTCCTGTTGGAAGTGCTGTTGCATAGGTTCCGCCGTTTTGACGAGCGCGTGGGCGTGTCGATGAGTGGGGGTGAGCGTGAGGTCGCGCGCCTTCGCGGGTCGTTGCCGTTTGAGATGACGCGCGGCCAGGTGGAGGCGACGCGCCGCCTGTTGGAGTCGGCTGCCGATACGCGCGCACACGTGTCCCTGTTGATTGGTGACGTGGGTTCGGGTAAGACGTTGACTGCTTCGTTCCCGATTGTTGCTGCTGTCGCGTCTGGCAGGCAGGTCGCGGTTCTTGCGCCGACGGCTATCCTGGCGGAGCAGTTGTATGCGTCTATCCGCGTATCGTGTGAGCGTGCGGGCGTGTCTGGTCGTGTGGCGTTGCTTGATTCGCGTTGGTCGGCTGCGAGCGCGGAGCGTAAGCGGTTTAACCGTGACGTTGCTGACGGTGTTATTAGCGTGGCGGTGGGCACGACTGGGCTGTTGCAGAAGTCGGTCAGGTTCCGTGACCTGGGTCTCGTGGTGGTGGATGAGCAGCAGAAGTTCGGCGTGAAAGACCGGTCGCGTCTCGTTGAGGTGTGTGAGAGCGTTGGGGCGGCTCGTCCTGACGTGTTGATGATGACGGCGACGCCGATTCCTCGCGCTACAGCGCAGGTGTTGTACGGTGACGTTGAGGTGATTTCTTTGCCGGATAAGCCTGCTGGGCGTCTGCCGATTGTGACGAGTTGGGTGCGCCGGGGTGCGGCGCAGGCTATCGAGCCTGATAGTGAGTTCGTGGCGCGCGCGTGGGCGGAGATTAAGGCGGGTAGGCGCGTGTTCGTTGTTGCCCCTCACGTGGAGGGCGATGATGCGGGCACGGTCGCGTCTGTGAAGCCCTTGTTTGACGCGTTGTCGAAGGGCGCTTTCAAGGGGGAGCGGTGTGCTATGTTGCATGGGAAGATGCGTAAGGATGCTCAGGATGAGGTGATGGCCGCGTTCCGTGACGGAGAGTACGATGTGCTGGTCGCATCCCCCGTGGTTGAGGTTGGTATTGACATTCCTGACGCTACTGTGATTGGCGTGTTTAGCGCGGATCGTATTGGTGTGGCGAGCTTGCATCAGATGCGTGGGCGCGTGGGCCGTAATAGTTTCCAGTCGTATTGTTTCCTGGTTGCTGACCCGCAGGTGATGTCCGGGCGTGGCGTGAAGCGTTTGGAGGCTTTGGTGGCTTCTGATGATGGTGCTGCGTTGGCGTTTGAGGATATGGCGATGCGCGGAGGCGGCGACGTGTTTGGTGAGAGTCAGAAGGGAAAGGGGCGGACGCGTTTCTCGAACATCATGACTCAGGCACCCTTGTTGGGTGACGCGTCGGATGACGCTGAGCGTATTCTCGCTGACGAGACTGTGAGCGAGTCGGCGGTTGCGGCTGCCGTGGAATTGTATGGTGAGTACAGGGGGGATATGCTATGATATAACTCGCTATTGTGCGATACAATCTATTGGCGCACGGAAGAGCAGGAGGGGAAGTCAATGTTTGAAGCGGTCAAAGTTGCACTTGACCCTACCCCTACGCAGGAGCAGCGGTTATTGTCTCACGCTGGTGCATCAAGGTTTGCGTATAACGTGATGCTCGCCCACGTGAAAAGCTCTATTGACAGGGGCGAGAAGCCAGAATGGTCTTTCTGGTCGCTGCGTAAGCGGTGGAACGCGGAAAAAGACACTTTGGCTGTGGATGCGGAAGGCTCTCCGTGGTGGCAGGAAAACTCGAAGGAAGCGTATTCTAGCGGCATTGAGGCACTGTCGAAAGGCTTGTCTAACTGGTCGAAAAGCCGCAAAGGGGACCGGAAAGGCCGAAAGGTTGGTTTCCCGAAGTTCAAGGCCAAAGACCGGGTAACCCCAAAGTTTACGTACAGGACCGGCTGCTTCGGACTCGTTAAGGGCGACCCGAAAGCCTTGAAGTTGCCGCGCATTGGTCGGGTTCACTGCATGGAAAATGTTGCGGCTCTCGTGGGCGACGCGAAGGTTCTGCGCATGACCATCTCTCGGCATGCGGGACGCTGGTACGCGTCGCTCACCGTCGAGCGAGATAACAAGCCAGCGGCGGAACCGCCGAAGGGCGGCGCGGTCGGCGTCGATTTGGGCGTGAAGAATCTCGCTACGCTGTCGGATGGTACTGTCGTTCTGAATCCTCGCTACCTGAAAAAGTCGGAGCGGAAGCTAAAGAAAGCGCAGCAGGCATTGAGCCGGAAAACCAAAGGCTCGAAGCGTCGCGCCAAGGCTCGCGAGAAGGTTGCGAATCTCCACGCTCATGTGGCGAACCAGCGGATTGACGCATTGCACAAGCTCACCACGTGGTTGATAGAAAAGTACTCGGAGATCAGCATCGAGGACCTACACGTGGCTGGCATGGTGAAAAACCGCCACCTCGCCAAGCCCATTTCCGACGCGGCTTTCGGCGAGTTCCGCCGACAGTTGGAATACAAGACGGCCAGGACCGGCGCGGCACTGCACGTGG
>ERZ772799.718-NODE-718-length-12478-cov-12.271593_pt1 | contig 12478 bp, 20 predicted proteins | sample MGYA00511345_ERZ772799 | MGnify/ENA primary metagenome ERZ772799 (study PRJEB29015, sample SAMEA2738037) | human oral metagenome | biome: human oral; feature: human-associated habitat; material: saliva | place: China | collected 2238 ... | reverse complement strand
TACGGTCTGATTCCGTCTGAGCTGTCACCTGAGCCTTTTCAGCCTCAATCTGAGCATTCGTTACTTCATTGTCAGCAGTCTTTGCGTCACTTAGCGCTTGAGCCAGCTCGTCTTCAGCAGATTTTATCTGATCTAACAAAGACTCATCCTTACTAGAATTGTATTTATTCTTAAGAGTATTGAGATTAGCCAGCTTTCGGTTATAGGTTTCCCATTTGATAGATGCGCTAGTTTGTGCAGCCGTAATGCTATTGGCTTTAGCTTGAGCATCATACTGAGCAGACTGAGCTGTCAATTCCTGAGAGGTCACATAGGAAAAGAGGGGCTGGCCTTGTGTAACAGTATCGCCATTTTTAACGAATACTTCCTTAACTTCACCTTTTGATGGGTCAATTTTGACCTTACTACTATTGTTAGCAACTACTTCTCCAGATAAAACTAGGCTTGTTTTTTTACTGTTATTAACAGCATCTTGGACCGTCAGTGAATCAATCTTATTATCGACCATTTTCATGGCTTGTTGTTGATTAACCTGATGAAGAAGTACATAGCCTCCCAGCCCTGCACAAGCAAGAATGACCGTGCTTCCCAATAGAATGGTTTTACGATTCATTTTTTTTATTTGAAACATATTGCCTCCAACCTACAAGTTCTAACTTTTATTTATCAGTTGATTCAGATTCATCTGTTGGTAATTCTTCTCCATCTGCTGGGATTTGAATCACGTTTCCGTCCGGCATGGTGTACTCTGTCACTTCCTTGCCGTCTACTGTTTTCGTTTTTTGATCAACAGCATCTTTCTTAAAATCTACTTTTTTCCCATCACTAATTTCTTTATTGTCAGCATTCTTAGAACCACATGCAGCTAGGAAGAAGACAGACATTCCGATAAGAGTTACAAGCATAGCGAATTTTTTTACGTTCATTTGATTTCTCCTTTGTTTTAGAAAACAGGAATTTTGAGCTTTCCTGATCGTATTTGTTTTTTTGAACAATTCCATTCTATCAAAGCGGTCTATCCCCTTCCTACCCACCATCTGTTTTTTATCTATTTTTTGATAAAATTTGGAATTCTCCTCTAGATACAGGACTTTTCCTATCCAAACAGCTTCTTAAGTCGTTTTATGGTATAATAGATTGATTTTAAAAAATGAGGTGGAAACATGACTCAAACAGTTTATTTTGGAACATACACCCGACGAGATTCCCAAGGAATTTACAAGGCAGATTTTGACACTGAAAAGGGAGAGCTCTCAAACTTAGAATTAGTAGCCGAAGAACCAAACCCTACTTATCTAGCCTTTGACCAAGCTGGTCATCTGTACACCGTTGGTGCAAAAGACGGACAAGGCGGGATTGCGGCCTATGACCAAAAGAGACATCTTCTCAATCATGTGGTTGAAGAAGGCGCACCGCTTTGCTATGTTGCTGTAGATAACGAAAGAGGACTTGTCTACGGAGCTAACTACCACAAGGGGCAAGTGCTGGTCTACAAGCAGCAAGAAGATGGCAGTCTAAAACTGGCTGATTCAGATACTCATGTCGGGCAAGGACCTCACGCCAATCAAGCCTCTGCCCATGTCCACTATGCTGACTTGACTCCCGATCAATATCTGATTACTTGTGACCTCGGAACAGATCAAGTCACTACCTACGATGTGACGGAAGACGGACAACTGAACAAATTGGCCACCTACACATGTGCTGCTGGAGCCGGGGCACGCCACATTGTCTTTCATAACCACTATAAGATTGCTTACCTTATCTGCGAACTAAATTCTACCATCGAAGTATTGATTTATGATGGTGTTGGTCAGTTTGAACATCTGCAAACCATCTCAACTCTCCCAGAAAGATTTGAAGATTTTAACGGCACTGCAGCCATCCGCCTCTCTGCTGATGGTAAATTCCTCTATGGCTCTAACCGCGGTCATGACTCAATAGCTGTTTATCAAATTCTAGCTGATGGAAGTTTACAGCTCGTTGAAATCACGCCAACAAAGGGCAAAAATCCACGCGATTTCAATATCACACCTGACCAAAACTACCTCATCGCTGTCCACCAAGATTCGGACAATGCAACTGTCTTCAAACGCGATTCTGAAACAGGTCGATTAACAGAAATCTCTCATGATTTCTATGTGCCAGAAGCTGTCTGCGTGACCTTCCAATAATCAAAAAAGAAAATTATCAAAGGAGCATTCAAAATGAATCCAGTAGAATTGTTTAACCAAGTCAAAGAATTAATCGAAAAGAAAGATTTTGATGCAGCTAAGGAGTTTGTCGAAGACCACAAGGATGAGCTGGGCGAATACTTAGATAAGGCTAAAGATTTGGTCGCTAATTCAAAAGGACTCGATGACGTCATCAACAAAGTTAAGTCTCTTTTCTAAAATCTTATTTAAAATAGCTGTTGGAGGTCTGATCCAACAGCTATTTTGATTCATCAAGGTTTATTTGGTCCATTTCCGATGCATAAAATCATGTAATTCTTCCAATCGCTCCCTTGTCAAGGGTTGAGCAAGAAAAACATCCTTATCGGCATCTTTGTCCTTATTAAAATCATGTAAGTCAACCTTTTCATAAACCATCTTATTTGCATAAGCAAGTTGACCATTTACATAAGTCATAATCTCTATATCGCTCTTACTAAAGAATGCTCCATAATAATCTTCTCGAACCACTATTGTCTGCCCTTTTTCCTCAAGATAGGCATAATGGTTCACCGGAACATAAACAGTAAAAAATATCCCAAGAATAGGAGAAAATGCCACTAACAAGGCTCCTAGAGCAAGAGCAGGATAAAGAACCCACCTATATCTTTTGACCAATAAATAGAAAACAAGAAATAAAAAGGGAAAAGCAAACCATGGGCTGAACCGAGGATACCAGAATATACTGGTAATTATAAGAAATAATAGAACTGCCAAAAGCGCCAGAGAGCTTGATTTGCGTTTATAAGCCCAAAAGAGGCCTATAAATAAAACGGTAAGAGCTGGCCACTCTCTGCTTAGGATATACAAAATGAAATAAAACATCCCCAAAGTCTCCCCTTATTTATTAAAAATCCCTTGAGTTAGCCTCAAGGGATTTGCTTCATTCCTTTAGAAGGAATTATTTTTTCAAGTTATCTCCCTATTATATATTACAATAAATTACGCCTATTTATAGATTTTATTTCTACTTATTTTGTCAAAATAATCAACGTACAAACAAGTTAGAAATTATTAAAGGGTAACAAAAAAGGAACTAAATTTATGAGTTCAGCAGGCAAGGAGATAGCACCCATTTAATGGTGCTATTTTTCTATACCTGTTCATGTTCTAAAGGTACCACTGCTAAAGTTTTTCCCAAACTTGCTAATACTTTTAGCACCGTGTCCAGTTGCGGGCTTGTCTTACCTGTTTCCATTCTAGCAATGACAGGCTGACTTACACCACTTAATTCCTCCAATTTCTTTTGGCTTATTCCCTTTTCATTTCTGGCCTCGATAAGCTCGCTCATGATAGCCACGCGCATATCACTTTCTAAAATCTCCTCTTTGCTAAAAAGCTCAGCTCTAACATCTTTCCAATTGCTGCCGATTGCACTATTTTTCATTATCTAGCCCTCTTTCTTTTAAATCTTCTAATTCACGCTTGGCTTGTTCAATTTCTCTCTTTGGAGTCTTCTGTGTCTTTTTCACAAAATGATGCAATAAAACGAAACTGCCATCAATCCAAGCAACAAATAAAACCCTATCCCTTAGTGGTCTAAGTTCCCAAATTTCAGCATCTAAATGCTTAATATATGGCTCACCTGCGCGTGTTCCATGCTGGCTTAACAATTCAATATAATCATTGATTTTATTGAGTTTAATTCTACTATCTTTTCCCTTTTTACTGGCAAGCTCTCGCATATAATCTAAAACAGGCTCATTACCGTTCTTATCCTTGTAAAAATAGATATTATGCACTATTAGCACCTCTCTTCAAGAACAATTATAACTCAAAAGTTATTGTTTGTAAATACTTTTGGGTTATTAAAATAAAAAAGCACCTAGTTTTCTAGATGCTAGTACAATAGCCCGGATTCGAACCAGAATCTCCTCAATCAAGGCGTAATCCCTATATACTACTCATTGTACTTTGATTCATTATATCATACAATCAGTTACATATCTACCAATTCATGATATGCTCCCATATTCGGTAATGGAATAATGCTAAAATACAAATCTGAATAGATTTCAAACCACTTATTCAATTTGGTATAAGCTGGCGATTGAGTCACGAATAGTATTCGCTGACAAGCTCCGATAACATTCATGCGATTATAGACATAAACCTCTTTAACAGCCTCTAAAATATCATCTTCACTTGTCTGTACCCTAATATCTGTTATCTGTTTAATCGTAGCGTATTTTTTATAAGCAAGCAGATCTTGCTTTTTAGCAGCATCAAACATTTTACGCTCAAGAACACTATACTTAGGATTTTCTTTATCTCTCATGAAATACCACTTGAGCCATAAAATTTTTTCTCTGTGAATTACTGAAATACGCTCAATTTTCTTCTTTGGCATGATCACCTCCTAAATTATTAATCTAATAGCTTTAACCACTCACTTTTTGAGATTGTTGTATAAGGTTCATCTAGCGCGTGATATAAAGGTTCTAAACCTTTGTTAAATCGGATATAGTCCATTTTATCCTCATGCGTTGGAAAATATAAGATTCCTGTTTCATCTTCATTTAGACTACGGTTACACCAATCATCGGCGATAACCTGCACTTCCCATTCACGCCACTTTTTAAGGTTTTCTAAAAGTTCAATATCATTAAATAACTCACCATCAACTTGAAAAAATTCTCCCAGATCATCGTTACCCTCGACGATGATAACTTCAGGCGTATTTCTACTACTTAATAATTCCTTGAGTTCTTGTAACTCTTTGATCTCCTTTAGATACTTCCTCAATTTCTAACCTCAATTCTTCAATTTGTCTTACTACTCCAAAAATTTCATGAGTTTTATATGATTGTTCAAGTATAGCTTTTGCTGCTTGAGTTCTTATAAAAGGGTTAACCTTGGCATCCATCATAATATCATTGAGTACAGAAACGGCATTAGATGATGCTAGATACAGCATTTGAGTTGTTTTATCCATCATCTCATCTTGCTTTATTCTCAAAGTCTTTTTAACCGCTGCAACTTTTAAATACTTATGACCTGTTGCCCTAGATACTCCTGCTTTTTGGCATGCTTTTTCTATTGTTGGTTCGGTAAGCATGGCATCTATGAATTTTATTTGCTTGGATGTAAGACTATCATTTTCATTTCCTACCATCTATTGCCTCCTTATTATCAAAATAAAGGGTTGCCCCTTTATTTATTATTCTAGATAGCGCTGCAATTCTGCATCCATTGCCTCCAAATTGCCCTCGACAATCATTTCATGCTGCACTAAATCAATTTTATCTCCGTTAATGTGTAAACCACCGTGGAAATAATCAATTTTTCTATCAAGGAAATGTAGTAGCTTTTCAAGACGTTGCTGCTTGCTGAATCGCTCCATATCAATTTCGATATAAGCAAGGGTAGTGTCGTTTTCTATAATGTCCTCTAGTTTTCTAATGGCTAGAGGTTTATTCTTATACTTTTCTAGGTATTCTTGCATTTCTGCCGCTGTTAATTTGATGCTAGATAACAAACTTAATTCAGCTGCATCATCAGCTGTAATAGATTCCTCTTTTGTTTTATGGCTTTTTAATTCAGCATTTTTCTCTTTTTCCAGTTGTTGATACAGCACTTGAGCAGTATTATGCGAATAGTCTTCTGCCTCTTTTTTAAATTTCAAAAGTTCTTGCTCTGCATACACTTTCCCAACCAACTGTTTCTGTAACTTATCTTGGAAATCTTCCTGCATGGCGATATAACCACGCATATATTCTAATTTTTTCTTCCCAAAAATCTTAATATCATTTTTAATTGTTGTTAGTGTCATGTTATCCTCCTTATGACAAAATAAAAGAGGTGTGATAAAAGAGCGTTAAACTCAATTATCATACCTCTGGTTTTTCCAGTCAGTAATTTTTAACATTGTTCTCCAATGGTCACTTCTTTATAAACTATCTGCCTATCTTGGACTTTTAGTTTGATATTACCATGATCTGGAATTTCAATGTACTTAATTATACCATTTTTTGAGTATAAAACAAAGCCTTTCTCCATCATTTTTAATAATTTATTATCCTTGTTTTCAGTCATGATTTCTCCTTTATTTCATTTTATTATAATCTAAATAGCCCTAGTCTATTGATTTTACAGGTTTTTTAGGGTTTGTAGGCTGAAATACTACCCTTTTTGTGTACCCTATGGCTGTTTTTTCAAATCGGTTAAATTGCCACGCTTGATTTATATGATCGAGGAAAGCATGCCTGCTACTTCTCAAAGAGGCGATTTCTCACCCCATGAAAAGTGTCTATTTTTGTTTAGGTTTGTAAGTTGGTTTTATTGTCATATCATTTTACCTCAGTATTTTATTTTATGTGTATTGACCTCGTAGGGTTTTTCCTGCGTGTAAAAAACCTGTTCCTCACTTAGTTTCTTATACTACTTCTTTGAAAGTCTAGACTGTCCCCAGCGGATAACCGCCCCAAGCTTACCATGACTTCCTGTTATCGTGTCGTGTTTGCTTGTGCCAAAATGGCAGCCTAGCTATATGTGATTTTCTTAATACTTTTCTCTACCGAGTTTTAAGGGATAGCGCCCTCCGTATGGCTAAAAATTGCGCTTCATCCTCTTGTCTTTGATGTCTGTCATGTTGTATACATTCCCCTCTGATCGTTTTCCTATTCGACTGACTAGCTTGTCATTATAAATCTTGGCCAGCTCTTTGCCGTTGTGATTAGTGCTTATGATAGTTGTTTCCCGCTTATCAAAAACCTTGAAAAGAAAGGTCTGTACCCAGTTATTAGCTTCATCTTTTCGGCTATTCATAACGCTTTCTGTGCCTAGATCGTCAATAAAGAGATAATCAACCTCTGTCAGTAGCTTCAAGGCATCATACTCTGTAAAATCACTCTGCCTATACTGCCAGCCTGACTGAATGCGCGTGACGATTTCAGCAATGCTGACAAAGAGGACGCTCTTAGGCTCATTCTTAGCCTTATAGCCCTCGTTGATAGCTTTGGCCATGGAATAGCATAAATGACTTTTACCAGTGCCTGGCTTGCCCATAATCAGCGTGTTTCCTGTCATACCGTTTAGGTACTGCTTAGCTTGCTTGATAGCAAACTCCTTGGCCTCATGTTCCTCTTTTGTCTCAGCTTTGAAAGTGCTAAAAGAGGCCTCTCTTAGCTCATTTGACACCGTACTTTCACGCGCTAGCACATCATAGGTTGAATAGTCCAAATCATGTCCCAGGGCTTTTTCTATGCCCTCTAACTCTGTCTTTTTAATGTTCTCCTTAGTACATTCCATACAGTAAGGTGATGTATAACCATCTGGCTTTTTGAATTGTACCAGGTTAATCTGATGAGTTGGGCAAAGCTCGTCAGTCACCTTTATTTTTTCGTTTAGCTGCTCTGTATTCAGTAATTCCATTGATTCTCCTCTCCGTCAGTAGATAAACGGGTCTTGAATATCGTCATCCGATTGACCTTGTTTCTTTTGCTGAAACTGTCTCTGTTCATCTTCGACTTGTACCATGGTTCTAATACCGTTCTGTCTCCAGTTCTTGAGTATTGAATTGATATAGCTAAAAGATCGCTTGCTGTTATCTGCAGCCTTGTCTATGGCGGTCTTGATAACTTCTAGCTCCATACCGTCAAGAGTGAGATAGTCAGTCAGTATTTGATATTGTTGTCCATCCATAACCCCTATACGCTTTTGGTAGTAGTTAGATATTTCAGCAGTAGGAGCAGCAGAAGTTTTTTTCTCTATCTCTTCTTCTAACTCTATCTCTTTCTCTATCTCTTTCTCTATCTCTATCTCTGTCTTACACATAGATAACGTTGTGAGGTCTTCGGGTAACATTGTAAGATTTTTGCTTTTTTCTTGTTGTTCTTTGCGATAACTCCGCATATAAGCTGCATGATTAGTTTCTTGTTGTACCAAGGCTTTTGCTTGTGTTAGCTCTGCATTTTTGTCTTCATCAATCTGAATGAGTCCGCATTTAGTAAAATATGCCATGGTCATATCTATGTCATCTTCAGATACATCTAGTTTTAGGGCTAACTCTTCCTTGAGATTGTCAAAGTAGCCCTCATAGTATAAAATACAGTCACTTTCCAAGCTCTCTAGCATGAGCCTAATATAAATAACTGTCATAGTGTACCCGCCAGGTACCGTCTTTAGTCTCTTGATAAAGATATTATCAAAAAACTTCTTATCAATTTTTAGCCAAAAATAGACTTTTGTTTTTGCCATTGTCTCCTCCTCCTTATTCTAATTTATCGATTTCCTGAGGTTTCTTATAACATTCTATAATTGCTGCGCGTGTTTCTTCGTTTACCTGGTTTGAAATAAATAACACATCTAGATGCTTACTATAAAATGCATCAAGGCCTAATTCTTTTGCTGAATCAAAAATTACTATTTCCATACTCTATCCTCCTACTTCACCACTAAAAATAGATAAACATCACTAGGCCGATAAAAAATCTTTTTAGCCCCATTTTTAGGTGTCTGATAATATTGTTTCGCTTGAATATAACGCTCATAATCAGGGCTTAAATCCTCGCTAGGTGTTTTCTACTGTCGGTGTGTTTTCTCGCTCAATTTGGGCGCTTTTTTGAGGGTCTCGGTGGTTTAGATACAGCATCAAGCCAATCAAAACCACGGAAAAGATAAGCGCCTGTGTATTGGTTAAATCTAGCTCGTTCATTTTAATAGCCCTCTTTTTTGTAGATCAGCAGCTACTAAACTACGTAAGTACATCCACGTTGAAGCTGTTGCATGATCAATCCCATTACTTAAATTGTTTTCTTTTATTGCTCGATCTAAGAAATTGAATAACAACCAGTCAGGAGCTTGGCCATGTCTTTCTGTGCATTCGTCGTCATATTTTTTTAATTCCCCAAGCAAATTTTCAACATTTCTATTAAAGAAATCCTCATGACTTGCCTCTTGCTTTTTATATACTTCAGATAATTTGTAAAACTGAAACCATAGCTGACTGATTGCCGATCTACAATCTTCGGTAATTTCTGTTGCTCCCTTATGATCTTTTGCTAGATGCCACTCCGATAAAATATCTAACTTTTCCTCAACTAGATGCAGCTCTTTTTCAAAATTTTCAAAATATGTATTCATGATATTTACCTCTGTTTCTATGTTTATTGCCATTTTTTAGATTATTTTTTGATTCTTGTTTATTTCATAACTCCTATTTTATTGCTAAAAATATATACACATCTGACGGACGGTAGAATACTTTCTTAGCTCCATCCATTGGGGTCTGATACCGCCGAAGACCTAATTTTTCCCAGCTATCAAGGGTTGTAGCACTTACACTTAGCAAATCCATTAATTCTTTACGAGAAATTAAATCTAACTTACTAGATCGTTGTTTTTCTAGCTCAACTAAAGTTTCAAGAGTCTGTTTAAGAAGTTGTAAACCCTGTAACTGTATTTCTTTAGACAGAATTTCCATTTATATCCTCCACTTTTCCTTTTTATAAATTAAGTTGTCATTTTCCTCTAATTTTGATAAAATAAGAGGAGATTATTTACAAAGGGGGCGCTTCCCCTTGCTAAATACCTAACAAAACCACGCGCCTTGCCTTTGCTTGAGTTTTGTTATTTTTCCTTAGCCGTGTACGTTGGTTTGGTCGCCTGTACATGGCTTTTTGTTTGCTCTGTGAGCCTATTCCTTTCTCATATTAATTTAGTAGTCTTTTGCTAGCCATTCCATGACCGCAGCATAAATTCGCTTTGGTGCTTTATAGTTACCAGCTACTATTTTAGGCACTGTACGACTTGCTACGCCTATTTCTTTAGCAAATTCATATTGTTTCAACTGCTTATCAGCAATCTTTCGCCGTATAGCTTTAGCTTGTGTCTCGGTGATAATCATTGTCAACCTCCTATTAATTTTACATTCTCATTTCAAGAACAAGTTAATTATATATTCCTTTTTTGAGAATGTCAAGGGTTTTTATTCTATTTTTGAGAATTTTTCTTCCAATAATTTCAAATGTATGATATACTCTAGCTAAACAAACCACTTGGAGGGAGTTACTACTTATGGGAAGTCAATCAAATAGATTGAAAGAATTGCGACAAAAGCAAGGTGTTTCGCTGGGAAAACTTAGCACTGAATTGAAAGAAAACTATCAATTTTCTCTTTCACCTAGTCAACTAATGTACTATGAGAATGGTAAACGCCAGCCTAGAAACTCAGAGACTTGGAAAATTTTAGCTAACTATTTTGGAGTATCGGTAGGGTATCTCTTAGGTTTCACTGAAAACCCAAAACAATATGATGATGAACAAATTAACGATCAATATGCAAATTGGGGGGTAATTTTAACCAGTTCAAAATCAAGAGACAAAGAAGATGAAGAACAATTATACTTTAAACGTTTTGTGCAATATATTAAAACCAATCACATGTTACTTTCAGATACAGAAATAAAATCTATCTATAAGCTATTGATATCTATGGATCTAAGTAACTCTAATAATCTCAAAGGAAAACTATTTAAAGATGCTTTAAATAAAGATTTTCATCAATATGAAGATGATTATATACAGAATTACAGTATCTTGCTTGATGATCGATACGAAAAACCTGAAAATGAAATGATGCTTGATGTCTATCTCAAAGAACTAAAGATAGATATTGGTATAGATGGAATAATTTCTATCTTGAAACCTTTTGCAGAAAAGAATCACGAAAGTATGGGAGACAACAACTAAAAAGAAATCCCAAAACCACTCCATCCCTTATCATGTATAAATACCTAACAAAATCACGCGCCTTGCCTGCTGATGGAAAGAAAGGTACAAATACATGAATATCAAAGAGAAAATCAAAAAGAATGGCCAAAGAGTTTATTATGCTAGTGTTTATCTAGGCGTTGACCAACTAACGGGCAAAAAAGCCCGTACAACTGTTACTGCAGCTACTAAAAAGGGAGTTAAAGTAAAAGCGCGTGATGCGATCAATACTTTTGCTGCTAATGGCTATACAGTTAAAGACAAGCCAACTATAAAGACCTATTCAGAGCTTGCTAGTATCTGGTGGGATAGTTACAAAAATACCGTTAAACCAAACACGCGCCAATCTATGGAGAGTTTGGTTAGAGTTCATTTATTGCCCGTATTTGGCGATTATAAGCTTTCTAAACTCACTACGCCTATTATTCAACAACAGGTCAATAAATGGGCTGACAAGGCCAATACAGCCGAAAAGGGGGCATTTGCTAACTACTCCCTACTCCACAATATGAATAAGCGTATTTTAAAATATGGCGTAGCTATCCAGGTAATACAACACAATCCAGCTAATGATATTATCGTGCCGCGTAAGCAGAGAAAAGAAAAAACTAAAGTTAAGTACCTGGATAGCAAAGAACTGAAGCAGTTCCTTGATTACCTGGATACCCTCGATCAATCAAACTATGAAAATCTGTTTGATATTGTCTTATATAAAACTTTATTAGCTACTGGTTGCCGTATAAGCGAGGTGCTAGCGCTTGAATGGTCTGATATTGACCTTGATAATGGAATTATCAGCATCACAAAGACACTTAACCGATTTCAGGGGATTAACACACCTAAATCAAATGCTGGTTATCGTGATATACCAATAGACAACGCCACGTTACTTATGCTCAAACAATACAAAAACCGCCAACAAGTGCAATCATGGCAATTAGGCCGATCTGAAACAGTTGTATTCTCTGTATTTACAGAAAAGTATGCCTATGCTTGCAACCTCAGAAAACGCCTAAACAAGCATTTTAAGGCTGCAGGGGTCACTAATGTATCATTTCATGGATTCCGTCATACACACACCACTATGATGCTTTATGCTAATACTAGCCCTAAAGATATGCAGTATCGGTTAGGTCATTCAAGTATCATGATGACTGAAAATACATACTGGCATACGGATCGAGAGAAAGCAAAAAAAGCTGTCTCAAATTATGAAACAGCTATCAAAAGTTTATAACTTGCAGGGGGGATCCCATTTTGGGGTTACCCTCTTACTATACAAAAAATCATCATCTCAGATATTGGGGTAGTATAAGGGGTAGTAAATTCAAAAAAAAACACCTTGGGAAAACGCCCCAAAGTGCTTATTCTAAAGGCTTTACAGCCCCTAATCCCATAAAGAGATTATTTTTTCAAGTTGTAGAATGATTTCAATCCACGGTATTCAGCAACTTCACCAAGTTGATCTTCGATACGAAGCAATTGGTTGTATTTAGCAATACGGTCTGTACGTGAAAGTGAACCAGTCTTGATTTGTCCTGCGTTAGTTGCAA
>ERZ772799.712-NODE-712-length-12503-cov-10.173281_pt1 | contig 12503 bp, 8 predicted proteins | sample MGYA00511345_ERZ772799 | MGnify/ENA primary metagenome ERZ772799 (study PRJEB29015, sample SAMEA2738037) | human oral metagenome | biome: human oral; feature: human-associated habitat; material: saliva | place: China | collected 2238 ... | reverse complement strand
TATCATTCTCAACTAGCAAGTCACCACCATAGTTCTTATTTGGCAAATTATGAGAAAGAGAAAAACGCAGACCGTCAACTTCTCTCTTTTCTAGCATAGGTAAGCTTCGTAGCCAGTCAATCGTTGCAGGATCCATTCGCTCCATCAAATACTGCGTCATACGCAAGAGCTGGACTTCCTGTGGGTCTTCTAAGCTATATTGCCCATCTAAAGCCTCTAAGACACAATCATCCCAATTGCCTCGAACACTTGCAGTGATAGGAAGTTCCTTTAACAGAGCGACCAAGTCATTTGCACCTGGACCAGGGAGGAAAATGTCTCCCATGAGCCAGTATTCACTGACTCCTTGTGCTTTAGCATCTGCAATCACTGCTTCTAAGGCAGTCACATTTCCATGAATATCTGATAAAATTGCGATTTTATGGTTCATGATAATTTCCTTCCGTTTGGTAATCTACTCTCTCTTCCGCCACTTGAGCCAATTCCACTTCTTCCTGAGGGTTCAACTTTCTTTTCACATCTTCTGCGACTGCTCTTGGCACACCAACTTCGACAATTTCATCCACACTGGCTTCCTTGATTTTAGTGAGAGACTTGAAATGCTTCATAAGATTTTGCTTGCGTTTAGGTCCTAGCCCTTCAATTCCATCCAGCTGTGAAGAAAAGGAATTTTTGGAGCGCAGTTGCCGGTGGAAAGTGATAGCAAAGCGGTGGACCTCATCTTGGATGCGTTGGAGGAGGAAAAATTCCTGAGAGTTTCGTGACAACTCCACCACTTCCAGCGGATCTCCAAAGAGCAGTTCATGGGTTTGGTGCTTGTCATTCTTTTGCAGACCTGCAATTGGAATATCCAAACCCAGCTCCTCTTGGATGACCTGCTTTGCGATATTGACTTGCCCTTGTCCCCCATCAATGACAATCAAATCAGGAGGAGTCAAACCGTCTCGTTGAACTCGACCATAACGTCTGCGAATGACCTCTCGCATGCTGGCATAGTCGTCTGGACCCACAACCGTTTTTATCTTGTACTTACGGTAATCCTTCTTACTCGGTTTACCATTGACAAAAACCACCATAGCTGAAACAGGACTGGTTCCCATGATATTGGAGTTATCGAAGGATTCGATACGTACTGGGGTCGGGATTTGGAGCAAGCGTCCCAGATTTTCAATAGCCCCTTGGGTCTTTTCGACTGATTTTTCTAGCAGATTGAACTTCTGCTCCAGACTAACACGAGCATTTTTTATGGCTAGATTGACCAGTTGTTTTTTCTCCCCACGTTGGGGTTTGAGAATCTTGGTATCCACCAAGGCCTTGACTGCTTCTTCATCGATATCCTGCGGAATCAATACTTCATTGGGAACCAGGTGAGATTTTTCTTGATAGAATTGTCCCACATAGGTCAAGAAGTCCTCATCCGGATCGTTGTAATAAGGGAAAAGATTGACATCCCGCTCGATGAGTTTTCCCTGACGGACAAAGAAAACCTGGACACACATCCAGCCCTTATCCACATAGTAACCAAAGACATCCCGATTTTGAAGATCCTTGGCCATAACTCGTTGCTTGGTCCGAAGCGTTCCAATGGCCTGAATCAGGTCACGGTATTCCGCTGCACGTTCAAACTCCATACTTTGAGCTGCCTTTGCCATCTTGCCCTTGAGGTCATCGATGATTTTGTCATCCTGTCCTTTTAGGAAATCAGAAACCTCCTGAGCCATGGACTTGAAATAGGCCTCATCTTTCTGACAGATGGTGTGGGCCACACACTGGCCGATATGGTAGTAAAAACAGACCTTAGAGGGCGGGTTGGTACATTTTCGAAAAGGGAAAATCCTATCTAGAAGTCGCTTGATTTCATTGGCTGCCCCCACATCTGGATACGGGCCAAAATAAAGACCTCCGTCCTTCTTGACCTGACGGGTGATAATCAAGCGAGGATATCGCTCATTGGTGATTTTGATGAAAGGATAAGACTTGTCGTCCTTGAGCATGATATTGTACTTGGGCTTATTTTCCTTAATCAGGTTGATTTCTAGGAGAAGTGCCTCAATATTGGACTCAGTGACGATAAATTCAAAATCTACAATTTCAGACACCAGTGCCTCCGTCTTGGTATCGTGACTTCCGCGGAAGTAGGACCGCACGCGATTGCGCAGATTTTTAGCCTTTCCTACATAGATAATGGTGCCGTTTTTATCTTTGTGAATGTAGCAACCGGGGCTGGTCGGCAAGAGCTCCAGTTTTGATTTGATCAAGTTATTCATAGTTCCATTATAGCACACCCCACCCAGCAGTCCAAAATAACAGATAACTAATCACCGCCCATAACCCACCAAGAGCCCAATTCGGGGCTTTTAATTTTACCCTTGACTCTTTAACCTAAACGAGTTATCATCAAAATTAAAGGAGAATCAGATGGAAACATTCAAAAACAACCACGAAGCTCGTGAGTTTGAGATGCAAGTCCCAGGCCAACAAAATCTCGAAGAACATATTTGAGAAATATACAACTCAGAAGATAAAAACCCTGAAACAGATGAAATTCTTTCACAAATCGCAAAACAAATCGGCGAAATACCCACCTTTGAGCGACAATATCTGGACAGCCAAGAATTCCACGATATTTCGGTCTGGAAACTGTGTGAGCTATTGAGAGTTAGCTATGAACTCGGAAAGTCTAATTCTCGAAATGAAGCCTTCACACAAGCCTTCGAAAAGGTACAGGAAATTTATCGTCAAACCTACTTAGAGCTCGAAATTGGCGATGTTGTAGAGTTTGACAGATTTTCGAATTTCGACCTCAATTATGAAAATATTTTCGAAGAAGAAAACTTCAAAGTTCGGGGTAAATTAAATGGCGAACAAACCCTCGAATATAGCTGCCAGTTTAAAGATTTTGAAACCGCCCATAACCTTTACTGCCAGCTAGATGATGTGGATGGTTTCAACTTTAGGATTTTGCTAAACCATCTCAATGAGCAAGAAGTTGAAAATATAGATAGAACCGTTAACTAGCCAGCCCATCTATTTCTAGTCCAACAAAAAACATGCTCCGAAAGCGTGTTTTTGCGTGCTGTGTAGTTGTTATGGTTACTTCCTTTCAAATTTTAATCTCGAAATGGCTATCTTACTCTAAAATCTCACTGGCAATTTTCAACTTTTGAACCATCAATTCGTCCGCCAACATTTCCATTGCGTCCTCGCTTTTGGCGCTTGCCATGGCTTCGAAAAGGTTTGACATATTGGGTAGAGGTGTCTCGAATTCGAAAAACAGTTCTCGTGTATTCCAAATTTTAACTCGGTAGGTTTTGCGAAAACCGATTCTGCCGCTTTCTGTAAAAGTGTTTTCTTTGAGCAAGCGTGGCAGTTCCATCACCCTGACAACTTCTCCCTATTCGACAATTTCGCCCTATGAAAGATTTTCGTTTTCATATTGGTTGATGTGGCTGAGGCTTTTCCAGTATAGGTTCCTGCTAATACCTTCGGCTAATTTCCCCAGTTGTTTTTGGATCTTGTAATTCTCCATAATATCCTTTCTTTTATTTTGACAGTCACATCATAACTCTCTTTGGTCAAAGAGTCCAGTCTTTTTGGAAAGATTTTTGAGTAAAATTTACATCAGTTTCAGGGGTGGTAGAACATATATCATTGATTCAAGCAAGCACCGCAACAGAATAACGCAGGGCAGTCTAGGAGGAGGGATGAGAGTCGGTTAGTGCTTAGCATCAAGAAAAAGCAGAAACTGAAATACAGTCTCTGCTTGAGTATAAGTCTAAAAACGCTAAGTAATGCGGAAATACGCAGTAAGTCGCCTGATGATTTACTCGAAAAATGGCGTTGTGTCGGGCGTAGTCGCTCATTCTCAAACCACTCGGAGCGAATGGCGGTGCGAAGCTTTTTTTATCAATAGTTATCTGTATATATTTTCATCATACTCTCAATAGAGGTGCGAATTTCACCAATTGTTGGTTTATTTCTGCTACAGCCTTCTGGTAGCGACTCATCATTGCCAGGATGATCAATATAGTTTCTGATATACGAACTCATAGTCTTGTCGACTCGATCATCTCTAGGGTTTTTGTTTTGATGGTTACTATCGACTAAGTTGCTAGAATCTTGTTCAATAAGCCAGTCGTCAAAACTAGCTATGCTTCCACCAACTGTTCGATTACCTCCATCATAAGTTTTATTATCCTCCCTCGCTTTATTATGTAATAAACCAAAAAGTTCGTTATGAAACTCCTCGCTGACTACACCAAAAGCCTTATAATTGATTTCTCCCCAAGACGGACTATAAGGGAATAAATTTAATTGAATATCTTCTTCAATATTAATCGCATGTTCATTTCTAGAAAAAATGCTTAATTTGTTTGTGCTACTATTGAAATTTTTCAATAGATATGGAGAATGTGTAGTAATAAATATTTGATGATTGTTCGATAATTGATTCAATGATTGAAGCAATTTATCCTGAGCGGATGGATGTAAAAATGTTTCAGGCTCATCTATAAAAAATAAAATAGGTTTGGTAATTTCTCTAGATTCATCTCCAATTTGTGAATAAACCTGAATCAATGTTAGTGCCAAAGCTCTCTGCATCCCCGTTCCTTTTTCAGAGATATCTGTTTGAATGCCATTATCTTCCAATAGAATTTGTCCAGTTTTGAAGAAATTATCGATCGTTGGTATACCGAAAGAAAAATTCACTTTCGTCTCCCCATACTGAGCTTTCATAACTTCCTCTATTCTAGACTGTAGACCATTTAAAACACTTACCAATCCTTCATCTCCAAAGGTTTCTTTATGGGCATTTTCGAAGTCTAGCCACTTATCAGATTTTCTGAAATTTTCGGTAATATTATTAATTAATTTGCTTACTATCGTTGTCGTTTTTCCAAAGTTATTATATTCGTCACTATTTATGTCAGACCAAACAAACTGCGAATCAAACAAAGCTGAAACTGTATCTCCGACACCAAAAGGATTTTCAAAAATTCCAGTTTCTGGATTGAAAGCTGAGACATTCTTAATAGAAATCTCTTTGTCTTTTCCTCTACTATCTTTCCAGCTACTAAGCTCTGAACTTTTTCTGATTATTAGTTTTGAGCCGTTGATAAGGTAGGGTTGAAACTTTTTCAAATCATCTTGCTCTAGAAAGTCGGCTAAATTTTCACCTTCAAGTATTATCTCTACCGAGACATCCTCATCTTCTTTTCCTTTTGTAATCCATCCGTCTTTTGTTTTCGCAGACTTAAGAAACTCGATAGCTCTAAAAATTGTCGTCTTGCCACAATTATTATTACCAACAAAATAGTTTACTCCTGAATTGAAGGTTAATTCTTTCACACCTTCAAAGCACCTGAAGTTTTCCAGTCTCATTTTCGAAATATACATTTTACCCTCCTTATAACCCTCTCAACTCTTCCCTCATCAGTTCCTCGCTCACCGCATGATTATAAAACGGCAAGCCAATAATACGGTAACGATCGTCATCCACCAGGGTTCTAGCTTTATCTCGTTCAGATATTTGTAGAAGGAATTTCTGTTTCCAGCCTTCCTTGCTATTTTCAAAAGTATTGTCGCTATCTAAGAACTGTCCACCCTTTGGTTCGATAAAAATCTGCCATGAGACATTACCCGTTTTCTTATCATTCGCAAACATCAGAAAGTCTGGCTCGAAAGCACGCCCATCTTCAAAGTTATAAATCTTAACAGCTTTTTCATTGCGAAGTAGGTAAATATCTGCCCACTTTTCTTCCAAGTCTGCCATCAGCTCCTTAATAACTCGAACTAGCATCTTTTCTTCGTCAGTTCCAAAGTTGTCATTATAAGCATACCAATCAAAAGTATCCAAATCTTCAAAATACTGGGTTTCTGTGCGGTTTTTCTGAGACAATCCGAACTCTGCATCGCTTTGCTGATTAACTGTGAATTTCCGCTTGATATTGGCTTCAAACAAATCTTGAATCTTATAAGCCGTAAACTCATTTGAGCCATAAAATCGTTCTTCAAGTGCCACCAAGTCTTTTTCGATATAGTGTAAGAGTTTTTCAACGATAAAAAGTTTGTGTTCTTGACTCAGTTTATCAACCGACTTTTTGTCTCCCTCGATAATCAAGTCAATGTTTTGTAACATCGTGATAAAACCATCAAGGCTTGCCAAACCAGGAAATACCTTTATGAGGTTTTCGAAGGTATAGGCTTTATTTCGATTGATGGCAGCTCGAACAATATGTGGTTCAATCTTCTTGCCAAACTTGTACGGCAAGCTAACGATATTTTCTGACACTAAAGCAAAATCATCTCCCTCAAAAGCACTAATATCACGGCTGGACTGCGTTGGCAGGCTTATCTCAAAACGAGTCGGAATGATGGAATCATCCAAAAGAGATAGCTGTTGCTTCTCAGCCAATTCTTTTCGGCTCAAACGCTTATTCATCCAAACAAGCCCGTCCGTATAAGTGCGAGTTTTCTTAAAACTGTCTTTCAGTCGCAGTTCACGCTCTACCAAATTTTGGTCATCGTAAATACCAGATTCACGCAGGACTTGCTTGAGTTCGGAAATGTAGCGTGGATTGTTAGCAGAGTGATAATGAAGTTGCTCAATTACACGCAATTCATGGAGTTCATTTTCATCGAATTTTCGAGTGAATTTCTCGTCTGGATATCCATCAAAGACGAATGGATAATAACGAGCGCCACGTCCAATCAATTGCTTTTCGGCGTTAGTCGTTGAACCCGCCACAAAGCCATTCTTGGTTACTTTTCCATCACGAGTGTCATAGAGACGGACAATATCGAAGAGATTCAGTACGTCCCAGCCCTCGTTGAGCATATCGACTGCAAAAATCGCTCGAATCTCATTTTCAGAATTTTCAAGTGTATTCAATTCTACCAAACTATTGCTAGTTTTATTTTTCCCATCAATCAAGAGAAGGCGTTCGAGACGAAAATCTTCTTGTAGCTCTGCTATCAAATCTTTGTCTGATAACCCTGATTGATCAAAAAAGTCAAAAGCTTGTTTCAAAATGCCCTCTTGGGCTAACTCACGCTGAGCGACAATTTGTTGCACACTTAGATTTGTCAGCAAATCCAAAAAACTATCCAGATTCCCCTTGCTCTCTGCAATCTTCTGAGATTTAAACATAACCAAAGGCTTTAAGTTTATACCGTTTTTGAGTGCTATTTTCTTGCGGAACTGGCTGATGAGAATGGCTTGAAGCATACGTGCCGACACGTCGCTATCCACCAGATGAAAGAGAACATCCTTGGAATATTTGTCCAAACGAAACTCTTTCAGGTCGTACTTGTAAATCAAGTGCTTTTCGTACTTCTGAGCAATATCCTTGTTGTTTAAGTCAATGGTCGCTGTAAATTCTAAGAGGCTAGACTTTTTAGCCGTCTTTTGAATATTTTCGATGGTTGACGTCCAGCTGGTGTTATCTTTCTTCTCGCCAGCATTCAGCCCTGCATTGAGATGGTGAGCTTCGTCGGCTAAAAGCACCACCGAAATATCTTCGAACTGCTCATAAGACAAGCGATTTTCTCTCGGCGTGTTCAAATCTTGGTGGAGCTTTTGAATAGTCGTAAAGACAATATTAATCGCATTTGGATTACTATCAGAAAAATCCGTAACCTCTCGCACAGGTACAACTTGATTATTGAGCACGATTTTTTCCGCAAAGAGATATTTGCCAGCTCCTACCGTCAAAAAGTTATCACGGGTTTTCGTCAAGATATTCTCATTATTTACAAAGAAAATGAAGTTGCGCTCCCCTTGTTGATATTTTTCAAGAATGAGACTGGCCATAAGAAGAGTCTTGCCCGATCCTGTCGCCATATTGTAGAGGACATGCTCGGGACTCAAGCGATTTTTGGTATCTTCCTTGTAATGTAAATACCGCCCCAAGGCTTCCTTCTGGTAGGCACGAAGAGGGTATTTGAGGTTTTTCTCAAGTTCGGTTGGAACATTTTCCTTGAAGTCAATAAAACCATTGGCACTTGCCATGTTATAGATTTCGTATAGAAATTCCATGATTACTCCTCCCCGTAAAAGGCTCGGTTAAGAGCTTTTTCTTGTGGAGAAATAGCAAAGCTATTATCCTCTATATCACTATAATTAACATAAAGGTTATTATTATCGATAAGTTCTGACAAGACCTGCTTTTGTTCTGCCAAACTCAACTCTCTAAAGTCAGCTTCTTTCAGTTTTTTAGGATCAACGCGGTAAGAAAGAAAAGATGATGTTTTAGCCTTATTGAATGATTCGAGTAACTCCTCAGTCGTTGTCGCTTTCAAAATCAACTCTTTGAAATCCTGAGCATCGTTTTTAAGTTCAGCATAAACAAACGAACCTCCACCCTGCCAGTTGACGTCCTTCGAAATACCCGTTTCATCACCTTCAATAACATTTCTCAAACGGGTAACAATTTTATCCTCCACATAATCCATCTGTTCAATTGTTATATATTGTCTATTCATCTTATGAGCTGTTGCCGCGGTTGAGCCTGAACCACCAAAGAAATCTAAGACAATATCATTTTCTTCTGTGGAACTAGCTATAACTCTTTGGAGTAGTTTTTCTGGTTTTTTCCCATTATCTAATACTACATTACCTTCGTTTTTAATACTACTCCATGAAATATCTTCCCATAAAGTTCCTGCTTTTTCTGTTTTATAAACTTTACCATTCTCAACATAAGAAGTCTCCTTTAGGAAACTAACCAACCTTTTTGTTGAACCGATAAAACCCACGTCTGTTATTTTTCCTTTATTTTTTCCTGATATCGGCTTATATCTAGCAATCGTATATCCGTCATCAGATACTGCATTTGCTACCCTTTCTCTAATTGAAGTTTGGGCGTTCTCTGTGGTATATATTCTATCAAGATATTTAAAATAAACTTCTTCCTCTGACAATCCTTCGTCCTTCATTATCTTTTTAACAGACCTAGTTTCATATCCAACAACGTCAAAAAGTTCAATTATATCTCCTCGACCATCTACTGTCTCTCCAATTTTATTCAAAGTACCATGATTAACAAGGACGTTTGTATAGGCGAATGTTCTCCCAGACTCCCTTCTTTCCTTTATATAATCTATTAGAAGATAAGGTTTTTGCTGTACATTAATTTGTGCTTCTTTTTTTGCATATATTAAAATAAATTCTGTATTTTTCTTCAGTCTTTTATCTTCTCCACCGCCACTTGCTCCTGAAGACGCTTTTGATTTTATTGTTACAGTATTTAAATAGGACTCTGTTCCAAATATTTCATCCATGAGAACCTTTAAGTAAGCATGTTCATTATCATCTGTCTGAATCCAAATCATCCCATCAACCCTTAATAAATTTTTTGCAACTTCAAGCCTATTTTTCATAAAAGTCAACCAACTAGAATGATTAAAACTATCATTGTATCCAAAACTATCCGAACCTGTATTATAAGGTGGGTCAATAAAGATTAACTTCACTTTCCCAGCAAAGCGTTTTTTGAGGCTATGAAGAGCCACTAAATTGTTCCCCTTAATAATCAGGTTTTCAGTATCACTAATCTCAGTCACTTCATGTCCACCATCTTTGTCGTAACGTTTGAAGTTGGTCAAGACCTTGTCATCTAGCAAGCGATTGATTTCAGTTGGCGCAAGGGTTTCATTAAAGAAAATTTCCTGACGCTTAGCGTCATCCTTGGTCTGCCCTCCCTCTAACACGCAATCTTTATACGGAAAATTGAGAACAACCTCGTTATTTTCTGACAAGTAGCGATTATCGCTAGTCGCAAGCCCAATCTTGGTCTTATAGGCTGTAAAGCTATCAGGCAAAAATTCCTTGTTATTGAGAAACTGCAGGAAAATGTCCTTTTTGAAAACCAAGACGCCTTCGTCAAGCGTACTGAAAAAGTGTTTTGAAATAGTGGGCTCACTCATCAAAAGATTGAGGAGTTGTGAGTCGTACTGCCTTGCCAGCTCTGCCAATTTATTCTTGTTTAGTGCGCCCTCTACTAAAAAATTTTCCTTCTGCGATAGCAGTTGCTCTAGTTCTTGCTTCATAACCTTAGATTTCCTCTCAACTTTTTTCAACGAAGGAGCTATTAGGATTCCTTAGTTATGAATATAACTAAGGAAGAGAGCTCTCTTCGGATTTATATTTTAACTATATTATAGCATATTGGAAGCGATTTTTTGAGCTTTAATTGTCAAATTAAGTGCACAATTTTATCATAAAATACTTCATAAGGAGTTTTCCAGTTAAGACATTTCCTTGGGTTATGAGTGTATTGAAAGGAGACACCATATAAATAAAAGCACTTTGACAATTGAAGATATTAAAACACAGAATTTAGATGCCCTGCCAGCTAAATTCTCAGTGCTCTACTGCCGTTTATCCGCCGAAGACACTAACGAAGGAGAAAGCAACTCCATCTCCAGCCAAAAGCAAATTTTAGCTCAGGTTGCGGAACGTGAAGGTTTAATCAATCCGTACTTCTTTGTGGACGATGGATTTTCGGGTTCGAATACTTAACGCCCAGACTTCCAAAAAGCTCTAAACCTTATCGAGTCTGGCAGAGTTGCAAATTTTGTAGTAAAAGATTTAAGCCGTCTTAGCCGAGATTACCTCTTATCTGGGCAGATCACTGAAATTACTTTCTCGTCCAAAAATATCCGCTTTATTTCCTTAAATGAAAATCTGAATAGCTCGAAACGCAATTCGCAAGACGCATATTTGACTCCGCTTGTTTCACTTTTTAATAACTGGTATAGGTTGCAGTGAGGCGAAAAAATAAAGCTCTCCAAACACACCAAAGCTAAGACTGGCGAAAAGATTGGTTGGATTGCCCTGTACAGCTATCTCAACAATCCAGGCAACCGTAAAGAGTGGCTAGTGGACGAATATGCTAGTCAAATTGTGAAGCGAATTTTTGCAGAATACCTCTCAGGAAAGCATTTGGTAGAAATTGCAAGAGGATTAAGGAAGGATAAAATTTTAGCTCCAGCCAACTACAAGAAAAAACTCGGAATTTCAAATTATCGCATTTTAGAAAGTGCCCCTTATTTTTGGAAAAGTCAGATGATTTATCAGATTCTCGAAAACGAGGAATACACTGGAGCGACTATCTATCTCAAGACAGCCAAGGTTTCTTACAAACAGCGGAATTGTCGGCTACGACCTCGAGAGAATTGGTTGATTTTTCCAGATAGGCATGAGGCGATTATTTCGAAAGAAGATTTTGCTTTAACTAGAAAAATGCTTGTACATAAACGCATTCAACCGAGACATAACTGGAAAGATAAATCTGGGCATGAAAATATTTTCGCTAATCTCGTCTTTTGTGAAAATGGACATAAGTTGAGCTTTTGTCCACAACAAAAAAGACGATGTCAATCTAGACCACTACAAGTGCCACCACTACTATCAAGTAAGCGATACTTGTTCAAGCTCCCACTATCTTCGAAAGGAAATTTTAGAGGAGCTAATTTTAAATGAGTTTCAGCAACTGGTATCTGCCATCCATTTCGATGAAGAAAAGTTGCTCGAGGAATTAAAATCTCGCTTCGATATTCGAGAAAACAAGAAACAAAATAGCTTACAGAAACAACTAAAGCAAGCTCAAAAACGTTACACAGAGATTGACATAATCCTGCAGAAACTCTATGAAAAGCAACTTCTTAACGGTATAAGCGATGAGCGATTTCAGAAATTAGCAGATAATTATGAATCCGAACAAACTGAACTCAATCAGCAAATTAAGGAACTCCAAACTATTTTAACTAATCAGATAGAGTCAACAGAAAATATAGACAGATTTATGCGAATTATTCGCCAGTATACCAACGTCGAAACGATATCAACACAGTTAGTAAACGAGTTAATCGACAAAATTGTTGTTCACCAGCCAACTGGACGAGATAAAAATCGTCAAGTCCAATCGAGCTACATTACCGCTTTATCGGCGAAATATAAAAGGAGCGAGCAAAAAACAGCTCGCTCCACAATTTAACAGATTGGACTGCTGGGGGAGGGGTGAATATTATAGCAAAAAGGCTGTAACAGGACGAACAAAAAGTCCCACCAATCACTTGTTGGAGGAGCTTTAATTGCTTTTCGGATTGCACCGACTTCATCTAGTCGCTACCGGTATAGAGTTCTTGAACAGCCTTCACATCCTGGGGCTGAATCCCATAGTAGGAGCCAGCAGGCTGCATAACAGAAGTCTCGTTGGTATGATCCAATCCGATGGCATGCCCCAGCTCGTGCTCCGCCGTGTGCACGATTCTGTCATAAGAATAACCATAGTTTGGATTGGATAGATAATAGTGATTCAGGCGAACCGTTACAGATATAAATTGTTTGGTTAACAAATTGGTTTGACTCTCGGCTTGACCTGCTACAGCGGTCGATCCATCATTCATCTCACTTGCCACAATATCTGCCTGGCTAGGATCCGCAACCACCTCAAAGGTAAAGGCTCCCGTTTGATTCCAGTTTTTTATGGCTTCTGCAT